>JAABUP010000817.1_pt1 | contig 66995 bp, 87 predicted proteins | sample 5559201 | NCBI WGS metagenome assembly JAABUP01 (sample SAMN10711887, study PRJNA513373) | rock metagenome | isolation source: Antarctica rocks | place: Antarctica
GTGCAGCATTTGATTGTGCAGGCTTTGTGCTTGTGCATGCTGCTTGCTGATGGTGGACCTGCACATCACTGGTAGGCTGCTGGTAGGCATGGGCAAGAAGCTGAAGCCTGTAGAGCTTTGCTCTTACGCTCTGGCATGCAAGTGTGGCGATGAATTGATGTGGTCTATCGTGCACAACAACAGCAAAGCCAGGTGGGGTCCTGTTGTCTTCCCGGTTTATGATTAGCAGCATGATGGCTACCAAGTAATGTGAACACAATGTAGGTCTGCCTCACAAAGCAAGCTGGCATGCACACATCACAGTCGCGCGTTCAATGATGCCAGCTGGCAATTGTTCTTTGGAAGCAGTCATATGATGCACTCGTGTCAGCACAGTCTCATCAGAGCTCAAATGTGTTGATGCCTGTACCCCGTTTCAGTCAAAGTGCAGCACACACATCGTGCACGCTCTCACTGCAGGGTGTCCTTCTACGCCAAGCTGCGCTTTGTCAGCCGGACACAAAGAGCCTGTTCACTCCAGCAGTTCTTGCGGGTCATCAGAAGTGCTCAGGTTGGCAGTACACTAGTGTTGCAAGCTATACCCTGCTAGGTCTGGCAGAGCTGAAGATGTCATGACAGCTGGCCTGAGCTGCCGCACACAGCAAGTGTTGGCTGTTGACATATTAAGGCTGGACACAAAGCTGGTCACAGCCATGGCGGGAAGCAAGCTGTGTGGGCTGGTCTACAAGAACCCGTCTGGCATGCCATGATCTCAAGATGCGGACTCAGTGTGTTCACGCTGCAACCCATCACATAAGGTACAACACTAGTACTAGTGTTAGCACGTAATTACCAAGGTATGCCTGTTTAGGTTAACTCTAGTTAGGTCAGCGGTCGTACACTGCAGTAGCTCTGCAAGGCACTCTGTTTCATAGCTACACGTTAACAGTGTTCTGCTTTCGGACGTGCACGAGATAGCCTCAGAGCATATCAGATATTCCAGCACTTTCAGCCTGTGTTGGATAGGATCAGACACTGCAAGCTAGACCTTGCTGATCGCACTCTAGCCACGTTCAGCAAGCATCGGATCCTCTAGACAGAGCTGAAAGCGTTCAGCCATGCATTGGATAATATCAGACGTGTAAGCTGAAAGTTGCTGATCATACTCTAGTCAGTTTCAGCTAGTATAAGACAAGGCTGAAAGCGTTGAGACATCCTCTCATCACTTTCAGCTAGTGTGAGACAAGGCTGAAAGCGTTCAGACAGGCGTTCAGCCGCGCTTCGTTCCCATAGTGTTAATTATGTCATCTTTCACTTGTGGTTATTTAAGGGGGGGGGGGGGGTAGTTTGGTTTTACTTGGCTCTAATCAGTTCATCACAGTCTAGATTCATGAGTGTAGGGATCATTCGTAATGACATCACAGTAAAGTACCACAGTATCTGACACTTGCAGTAATGCACGAAAGCAAATGCAGAGCACTGTGCACTTCCATATGGCTATTACTCTACATTATCTGAGAATTGAACAGTGACTGGAAGACGCAGTACACCATCTTTTAGTCGAACAGCAGGATCTGATGATTGCAGTCGACTTTAACATTTGCTGGTACAGCCATCTCATAGAGCAAAAAGGAGCTTGCTGAGTCTGTGCCACAGTGCCACCAGTTGTTGATGCTAAGTTTCCAGACAGCATCCTGATTGCATTGTGGCTTGCAGCAGTGCATCATAATACAACCAGCTGCTGATGTGCTGCACAGCAGATGCTGCAAATGGCTGTGGTGCTATGCTCAAGCAACTTCTATCTGTGAGAGCACTTTGGTGCAACTATCATGTGCATCAAAAACTCAAATGAGTGTAGTTTGATGGCCACCGGAGCATACAAGCTGATATGGCAACAACCTGTTCAACTGTTTTCTTGCAGGACCCAATTTGCTGTTGGTATGCTGGGCATGATGGCATAGATGGGGCTTCCTCATGTTGCAAAATGGACAGCATGAGGCTTATTTGCACTTTGTTTGCAGTTTGTCAATGAACACTTGCAGCAGAGCATTCTGCACCAGTAACATGTGCTTCCAGGTGACCGCTGCAGGTGACAAGCCTGGTCACACAGTATGGGCAAGTCAGAATGCCTTGAGGGCTTAGGCGGTCAGGCAAAAATGATCCGCATAGGCATAACAAGTTGGTCAGGGCTGAAGCAGCACAGCAAGCAGCAATAAGGTACAATTCCCAAATCTCTAAATTTCGGGTGAGCTGCTTGAACTTTGTGCCTGTGACATTATGACCAGATCAAGTGTTATCTCGCATCCAGTCATCTTCGCATAGGAGTTGATTTGGGCTCCAAACGGCATCCAGTAGGCATGTAAAGCCAGTGAATGTTTGACTAGGAGCCACCTACCACACGCAACTGAGCTAACTTTACATGCAGTTTGCTTTTGGCTTGCTAATGGTGGGCGTTCCGAACTCAATTCGGCAACAACGGCAAGTACATTCGACAGCACCGAACAGTGCTCGCCTCTGGCGGCACCGCTTCTCTTGGCATCGACGCACGTAAGTCCATGCACGCATTGCGTGAGTAGCACCGTCAGCGTAGCTTTCTGCAAAGAGTGAATGTCTTTGCAGTCACTGCTGCAGCTTAGGGAGGAAGTACCACCTTCGACAGACCTGCCTGGACATTGGCATCTGAAAGTGCAAAATTGAGACATCAGCCTGATTTGCTGGCTTGGGGCAGATACAGGACCCATCAAGATCTCGGAAAGCCAAGCGAGTATCGTTTGTGAGCTAAGAGCTAGGCCGGCGGGCAGGCAGCGTTTGAAGCAATGCAGATATTCGTGAAGACGTTGACAGGCAAGACCATCACCCTTGAGGTGGAAAGCAGTGATACCATCGATAATGTCAAGTCCAAAATTCAGGTACAGCGTTGTGCTCCCCGTCTAAAATTTGCAGCGCATATCACTGCAAATGTATGATTGACGACACCGGACATTTTTGTCCTTGTGTAGTAGTGTACAAAACATGTGCTCCTGGACAGGACAAAGAAGGTATTCCTCCTGATCAGCAGCGACTAATTTTTGCTGGCAAGCAACTCGAAGATGGCAGGACATTGGCTGACTACAACATACAGAAAGAGTCTACGCTGCATCTGGTGCTGAGACTCAGGTACACACACTTGATGTCATGCAGTTCGTATCAGCTTAAATGTGCTCCAGGAAGCTGTAACAAAATGAAGCTATCATCACAAGCTGCACCTTAGCAGCATCACATGGTCCTGTTCACAGGGGGGGCATGATGATCAAAGTCAAGACCCTTACTGGCAAAGAGATCGAAATCGACATAGAGCCTTCGGACACCATTGAGAGGATTAAAGAAAGGGTAGAAGAGAAGGAAGGTATTCCACCCATTCAGCAGAGGTATGGCTGACATGCGCTTTGCTTGTTCACTAGATGGTATCACCAGTGAAGAAACAACTCCTCATATACATGCTGCTGACGTATTATGAACAGCTTGCAGGCTCATCTTTGCTGGAAAGCAGATGAATGATGACAAAATGGCCAAAGACTACAACATTGAAGGCGGCTCAGTATTGCATCTGGTAAGTGCATGCGTGGCTGCTTGGTCCAGTCAGTGTTGAGTTGAAGTTGTGCTGACATTGACTGCAACACTCCAGGTCCTGGCGTTGCGAGGTGGGCAATGAAATTTGCTCCAGCAACCTTACACCATGTCAAAGCTTTGGAGAAAATGCTGCTACTTGCTGATGCATCCAGATGTCTTGTCCTGTCCGCTATTTGCTGATGCACCCAGATGTCTTGTCCTGTTCACAGCATGATGTGTATTATTTCTGCACCAGCCTGGCTGTGACCAGCCAGATGTGTAACGCCAGCCGTAACGCTGACATGCGTCGACCTTGGACGGATTCACCGCTGGGTGTTTGCATGCGCGAGGTGCACATCGAATACCATTACCCGAAGCTGCAACAATGCTCAGCTTCTGCACTGACGCATGTCATTCGATTTCATATAGAACGACAGATCGCCATGTACCGAAGCTGCTGCGCCAAAACATGTGCCTTGCTGCTGTGGCCCCTTGTGGTGGTACTGCTGCTGACCTACCTGATTCTGGCTTACGTCTTGTCCGTTTTGCTGACACTCCTTTACATACCTCGACTTTTCGCTGTTCAGAAGCTATACTGGTGAGTGCCTGCATGACCCTTGTGCAAAATCAGGTCGCCAATTGCTCAGGGCCCTGGTCTGTACTGAACACCGTCTGCAGGTGTTGTCCATTCATTCCACACATCTGGAAGGCTCAACCATGGTTCAAAGCACAGTGCATGCGAGTTGGGTTTGAGAGCACTTATACCATTAATGTGCTCAGACGTATGCTGACACTGCCCATCAGGCCACACCTTCCTGACTTCTACATTGTTGGATTCCCTGTAAGTCAATCTTTGAGATCTGTTTGCTGCCTTTGCTTCACATAGTCTGATACACACCTGAAAGAATACCAATTATCAACCAATGGGTTTGTTGCGTGCACATGCAGAAAGCTGGGACAACGTCTCTCGCCAATCAGCTGAAACAGCATCCTGCTCTATCTGGTCTGGACGGGTTGCCATGGCATGAAAGTCTGAGCAAGGAGTCACACTACTTCAATGGAGTGCTGGGTTGCGGTCACGCATCCTCTGCCTTGCTGTACAGAAGCTTCTTTCCAACCATTTTATGCAGGTGGTGGTCTGAGAACATCAGGGGTGTTGAAAAGGTGAGCCTTAAGAGTCTGATGCTCATGACTCAAGACTTGCAGAAGCAAACAATGTTTTGGTACTGTTCTTTTGCAGCTTGTTCTGCATCTGTAGTGCGTTTGCCAATGCTGAGAAGGTGAGCTAACAAGCAATCATGTGCCGTGCTTGTCAATGCAGTGGATGTGTTTTGATGCCTGCCCAGTCACAGCCTGTCTACCTTACACTGCCAGGCGGATGAAAGCTATCACTCCAGATGCCAAGCTTATTTTCATGGTGGGCTTCTGTGTGTCGTTGCTTATGTTACATCTTTTGCTGCTGATCTGGACCAGGCATGTAGGGTGATGGCCTTCCCATGCTAGCCATCATCCTATGTTTTGAGCTGCAGCAAATTACCCTACACTGTGTACACATTGACCTGCAAACATGGCTTTTGAATCTGTCCGTATTGCAATCAACAGCTGTTGCTGCTGCCTTCCCAACCACTATAACCGTGTAATATCCAACAATGTACCGTCAAGGCCACTGTGTGTGCCTTGTGCAGATGCGTGATCCAGTGCCGGTCATGTTTAGCGCTGAGACAATGGTGAGTCTGACCAACATTGCTGCCGCCTTTGTCTATGCTGCAAGCATGTGACATGCTGTAGTGTCGGCGCCAAGGGTTTTGTATACACCTTTTGGCACGCAAGTTGGTCTAGCCATCATCATTCATAGCAGTGGTACCTCAGGTAGATGTGTATATGCAGCTGGTAAACATGGGCGTGCCACTGACGTGGAGTCTGGTGGATGCAGTGACAACCCATGACCCTCGCTTCCAGGCATGCCCTTTCGGCAGTCACAAAGCTGATGCCCTTGTTGGACAGCAGATGCCCATACCAGTGCACCACATGTGTCCATCCAAGCCTGCAGCATACACAAACATGCCAGCTGAAATGTGTCAATCGAACGCAGCATTTGTGCCAGCCTTTCAGCACATAACACAGCTCTTTACGTCAGAGCCGTTACGCTTGGTTGTGGAGTGTTGTAGGAAAATGAGGAGGAAGCTCAGCTCTGGAAGGATCTCAAAGATCTGCAGCCTTCAGATCCACTCCCACACAACATGCCTGAGCTGTTCTACACTCACCTTCACTCCCTGCTGATGTGTGGCCAGTATGCGGACCGTATCCACCCTTTCCTGCAGGAGTTTCCTTGTGGCAAGTGAGTGTCCTGCTATTCAATGGCTAAAGCACAAAAATCAGTTGCACTTACCTCGTGAGCAGACTGCTGTGTCATAGAGCTGTGCTTATGGTGATGCCAACAAATTTGATGTGGGCGCCTGCAGCATGATGTTCATCGATTTCAATGAGTTCACCAAGAACACACAGGGCGTGGTCAAAGAGGTGTGCAGCTTTGTGGGAGCTGACCCAGCTCTATACAAGCACAAGGAACTGCCACCTGGCATGAAGGTCAGTGCCAAGTTACAACCTTGCATGGGCCTGTTGCATCTTCTATGTCCCACTCAACCCTTAAACAGACTGCACCGCCAGTCATCTGTCGTGTCAGTTTTATACTGTGCGTGAGAGTGTCCAGCACTGTGCATACCCAGTAGTGCATAAGTTGAGCTGGACAAGCTTGCTGTATTTCTGTTGTCTCAGAGCACAGCAGGCAGAAGTGTCAATGACAGAAGGAGTCCTCCTGGTTTTGTGAACAGACATAGGAGTGACTTGCTGGGTGTGGCTTTGCAGACTGAGTATCAGGGAAGGAGAATGCATCCCAGCGTCAAACAGCACTTGACAACCTACTTCAAGCAAAGCAACAACACGCTTTATTCCATGCTGCACCGCAACTTTCATTGGACTGATGTTGAGCAATAGTGTTCAATGCTACGCATTAAGGCTACAAAAAGTGTATATGGAATTTGCCACCATGATTTAAGCCAATGATGCAGCTCTGCCGACACTGACAGTCATTGCTTGACAAACAAAGATTAGACCATAATTCCACCTATAGTGTTTACGACAGCTCCTATTGACATATCAAGACCTATTGTGACTGTTGCGGCGCTGACTTTCAAATAGAGTAAACCTGTAATGATCCACACAGAGATTCAAGACGCTCAACTTGATGCGAAAGCCCAATGTAAAGGGAGCTCTTTCGCTAACTTGGCTGTGACAAATCCTCAGGGCAAAATAAGTTACATACCTACATCAGGAAACTTTCCTGAAGAAAGTCAAAACCAGTCAACACCGATGCACATTTTAAATACGTTTCACTGATCATGCGAGTCGTTGCCGTCAGCGTCTTTCAGGCACTGCCCATTTCGTACTGTTTACGCCAATTCGTGCATCAGGGTAATGGCGGATGACTTCTCTGCGCTGGAGCTCGACACGGAACTCGATGACGACATGCGGGCTTTGTTTGGTGACAGCCAGGAACCCGCAGGTCCATCCATGCAGAGCTGCAGCACTTTGCCACCACATGCACAGTTCGGTCCGACACAAGCCAGGCGGCACATCCTGCTAAACCCCTCATCAAGACCCTGTCAGCCACAAACTGAAACATCTCTGCTATGCATCACAAACAAGCGGCCTGCGCCTGAGCTCCACCACTCTTGGCCACACAAGTCTCGACAGCTCGTTCAGGCAGCTGCGCAGTCACATGACGACTCTTATGACGACCTGGAGCTTGAGCCATCCGCACCTGCAAACAGCACTGTCAGCTACCAAGCAAACTCTTCCAGTGCCAGAGGTCAAAGCGAACCACCCAGCATGCTTGCTGTGCCATCCAACCGCTTCACTGCACCTGTGCCTGTGGGTAACTTGTCGAATGTAACCTTAGATTCTGCTAGTCAAGTCACTGAGCAATACCGCAGTGCCTACTCTCAACAGGCAAGCCAAGCCAGTGCCTCCTTACTGAACACATCAGCCCGGCACCAGCTTCCCTTTGCTCATGCATCTGCCACAGCCAGGCATGGCACCCCATCAACAAGGGCCGCGCTGCCACGCCACACTAATATCAGCTCTGCCTTGGTAAGCCGCATGCTTCTGCTGTCTGAGCGAACAATCGCTTTTTCAATCAGTGTGTTGCTGCTTCCTGTTGCTTTGCGCTGTGCAGCACCCTTGGGTCAGATCCACAGCCCATGCACATGTGTGATTGCGGGCAGGAGGGGCTATGTCTGCCTGGGCCAGCTGGGGCTTTGCAAAGAGCCCAGGCAGCTGGCCTTCAAATGCCACATCTGGCAGACCTGGACTTGCAATCGCAAAGTGCACAGACAGCCTCACAGCAGCAGCTCCATCAGCAGATGCACCCAGACTTTGTGTCACCTGCATGGCATTCTGCTATGGAGGCGCTGGATTTGCTTTGCTTCTCAGGTTTGTGACAGCTGTTTGGCACTGCATTAGGAGCCATGGGCACATACATTCAGCTGTGAGTGGCTGACTGCAGAGACATCTCCTCTTCTGCAGAATCATGTGAAGAAAGTCAAGCTCTGCCAGTCATCCTGCAAACTGCCAAAGGTAAGATAAACACTGTCTGTCTGGTCAGATTTGTGTGTGAGCCTTCACGCACCTGGTGGCTTGTGCAGATGATCCTTTTCGTAGAATCCCTCAAGTATACAGGGTGTGGTGATGCTTTTGCTCAACTCAAGGTATGTTCACTGTACTGCTATAATGCTCATGTACGCATTGCAATGCCTGCACTGCAGAACACAGCTGCAGCACAGCCAGTTGCCGTTGTCATGAAACAGATTACCTTGGCTGTATAGCTATGGGCATTGCTGCAGGATCCTTCTGGTAGCATTGGCGCTGGCATACACGCACATGTTTTCCAAGCAGAGGAGGGGGTGAGTCCTGGTGCTGTGCTCATGCTGCAGCAGGTAGCCCTCACTGCTGTCTCTACCTCTTCCTTCACTTTGTCCCCCTCAGTGGCTTTATGAGCCTGGGCAAATGGCGCCTTCAGCATTCCCTTTACTAACATGTGAAGTTGCCTGTCAGGTGCCACTGCTCGTCTTGTCCAAGACAATCAAGTATCTGTGTATTACTGTGGAGAACATTGTACAGGTGAGAGCACAGTTATGCACTGGTTGCCTGCTGCACAACCTGCATTCACACAGATGTCATGTAGCTGATTCGTGAAAGGCAGTTGCAGGTCATCAATTGTGACTGACAGGAGCCACAACTCCTGGTAGCAACAAGTCAGGTTACAGCTGGTAGTACATCAATCTTGATTGCTGAGAGGCGCTACCTCTACCATCAACACACAGAAGGAATCACTTGGGGTTTTGATTCTCAGACAAGCAAGGCATAGCAATGCTTGGCAGTCAACAGTCTTCCAATAGAAATGTGATTGGAGCATAGATTGCATGTAAAGTGTGCACAAGCAAGCAACAAGCTTGGTCTGGTACAGCATGATTGTGCTGGTCACATAGAGGTGCTTGTCCATCGCAACAATAAGGATCAGATGTGCATTGGCTGAACAGCTAAAGTAGCTTGTTTGAAGCAGGTATCTTCTTTATATACTTAGCCCAGTGAAGGATGTGGGACCAGTCACAACCAGAGTGGTTGGATGGCATTTGGACAGCCTATTGAGTCATTCGTTTGTGACTTGTTCAACATGACATGGCACTTATTGTCCATATGAGCAAATCAGACCTTTGGACGCATTTCTGTACTGCAAGCAGCTCCGTGTGTTGATGATGATAAGGACTGCAACAATGGCATAGTCTGCTGCCGTGCTTGCTTTGTTAAAGGCATCACATGAATACCTGCGACGTCTGAGAACTGGAGTACCTGCACTCACAGCAATCGAGCTGTCAGATCAGCAGTCGCTGCTGCATTGTGCAATTGCTTGAGTGATGAGGTTGCCAGTCCAGGCAATGCTCACCCTGTGTACAAGATCTGCATTGTACTTCTGACAATAAGCTGCCAGGCACTGTTTGCTTTCTGCAGCTGCATCTGTAAATGGTTGAACAGCTGATGCAGCTTCTGGCAGATAAGACGCTTGACACAAATACAGCCAAAACTTCATGTTGGCTGCTGAGCTGACCATTGGGCATCCAACTATGAGCCTTGTCTCGCCAAGCAGCCTTTGCCTGAAGAAATATGCAGGCACGTGAATGGCGCCAATCCTCAGTGCGTGTCAAGTATACCACATTCTGATAGGTTGCAAAGTGTGCGCAACAGCTTGGGCAGTCAAATCATGATCTCATGACTTACTGTTGGACTGAGTTTATCCAAGCCTCAAACTTGTCCCACAGGAGAGGAGGCTGAGTTACAATCACCTCAGCACCAGCATCAATCTGCACCACAGCGATGCTTCCGCAGATGGATTATAATGTAAATACACATCAATGTTGCACTGATTTTGCAAAACCACAGCAGGCATGCCATGCACTTGTCCTGTAGATGCCAACTCTCTGATGCCAAACTACTGGTCTGCTGCATTATAGTAATGAGCACTTTATAGAGAACATTTCAGAGGCAACTTGTACCTTGCGCTTGAGCCTGTCTGTAGAGTTGGTCAATGGATTTTCAACAGCCCACAACGCTACATGGGGTGGAACATCTCCAGCACACCGCAACTCAGACGCTATCTTCAATGTCTGTATGCTATTGGTAAACCACCTGAGCCAGATGTCTGCTTTGTCATTGGGTTATTAGTATCTGTCAGCTTTTTTTATAGCAGGACCACTGTTGCTGTGAGTGTCAAAGCTTTGTCTAGCATCTTGCCTATCAGACAAAGGCATTTGCCGAAGGGGATGACTGCCAGAAAGAAGCAACAGAGCATCTGCTGGCTGCTGCACGCTGCCAGGCGGGCAGATGCATGCTTCTATGATCCGTTGTCGCATCTGCTTTTGGGTGTATATCTGCAGCAAAGTAGGTCTTGCCAAAGTGTCTTGCAGACGCTAGAACAAGACCCGTCGCTGACTTGCCTGAGCTGCAAGTGTCTGAACCTGCCATTGATGCCATTGACTAGCTGGTTCACTGACCACAATCTTTTGTTGTGTGTTCAGCACTTGGGGTGCAGCAATCTGCCTGCTGGATGCAGTGCAACTATCAGTGCTTATGGCATACTGTGCAGTCTGCAGTTAGATCTCAGCAGCAGCTGTGAGAAAAATCACTGCAACAGCGGACATGCATGAGCACTTGATGCTTTAACAAACAGCTGTCAGCGTGTTTGCAGTGAGCCTCTGTGTCTGCACCTGCCTAGCAGCTTGGCACCAAGCTCTTTCCAGCTGGAAACCACAGGTAGATCTGGAATGATACCAGCCCCAAAATGCCCACTTTGCCAAAGTTCAGTGTCAGCGCCTGAAATTTTGCCCACACTGCGCTCCAAAGTCATGGCAGGCCTATGACTGAACAGCTCATGTATGCTGCCTTGAAGCTTGACTGGTTGCGCTGAGGCTGTGAAACTTGCAGAAGACACTGGCAGTTTGCACACACGTGTGTGCGCCATGCCGGCAGGACCAAGCTGCCTGAGGCGCATGAACAAACCTTATGGTGGACACGCCGATCACCGAGGAAGTAAGGTGATGACGTCTGGCAACACAACACATGCTTGTCGAAATACATGGCGAAACGGGAGCATACTGTTCGCCTTATGGTCCTGCGGGGAGGGAGACAGAGAAATTTCGTGACTTGGTGAAAGTCCACAAAACGCTCGAGCGTTGTAGTGTATGCAGGCGTTTCGTTTTCTGTCGTGACGCGCAGAGCGTGGACTCACGGCCGAGCTGTGAAGCCTGTCTGTGCCGTGCAGATCTGTGCAGATGTGTATAGAATGTCAGCTGAGTCCGGATGCTAGATCTGAGCTGAGCGCTGCTGGCCACGAGTCAGTAGACACAAGCAAATGTCCGTGGTGTGATGATTCGTTATACCTGAAAAAGAAAGGACGCGTATGCAGGCGTTTCGCTTGCCTTAGCAGATTGATTAGGACACATCACGGCAGCTCCTGAGTCGAACAAAGCAGGTACATGAAATGTGACACAGATTGTGCAACATGCAGACTCCGGTTGACATGAAGACATTTAAATGTCTGAACAGATCTGCCCTGCTCAGCGCACAAGAGTCTTATTTTTACCTATCACACTTTGACAATGCAGGAACAGGCAAAATTTGTTACACCAGATTGCGTTCCGAGGTGACAGCACTCTTCGTCTCGCAAGCTTCGACATGACCGATAAGTGATATGGATGACACTGCCTGCCTTGCCTTCAGCCGGGGAAAATATAGCCTATATGTTATTTGCCTAACTGACTAATAATGCATACAGTGGCTTTCAGAGTATCCTATAGCAGCAGCTTGCACAACATGCATAGAACCATTTTTGAATCTTAGGTGCCCAAGTTACTGAAACTTTGAGCACAGTATAATACAGAAAACATGGCCACATGTACAGCACTTGCACATTGTGGTTGAAGAAGCATGGCAACAAAACAGGAGCTTTTGGTGACCTCTCTGCCAGGGTGAAACCAGGTTGTACGAAAGAACATATGGACAAATCACATTGAGTTCAAACATCAGGCCTTGGAAGCAAATTGCAAGCACTCAACGACCACAGATCACATGGCGAAGCCTTTGAAAACAATATGTTCATTTGGCTGCGCAGGTCACCGTCTTCGGTTGTCTCTGCCACCTTGTCTGCCTTTTGGTGGTCCAGAGGAAAACGCCCAGTCTACTGCAAGAGGCTTCTCCAGCATCTGCCTACCGTCTAGATTATCGATAGCTGCTTGAGCCTCTTCTTTCTCGCCATATTCAATAATTGCATAGCCCTTCACATACCCTGTTCGTCTATCAAGGTTGAGATGCACATTCCTCAGTTCACCAAACTCACCAAAAATGTCCACCACATCCTCTTCCTGAGCCTCTTCTTGTACACCAGACACAAATATGACCCAACTCTCTACAGCTGCAGCACCAAGATCACTTGTGTGAGCTTCCAACGACACAACATGCTCAGCAGCACCATGATCGGCGACTTACACTTTATTGGTCCACCCTTGGTGCCAGAAGACTGCGTGTCATAAGGTCCTGCCCTGTCGTCGTCAACGTCCATGGCTTCCCTGTCTTGAAAGCCGCGACCCTTTGTCTTTCGGTTGCTCTGTCGTTGAAGTTGCGCTTCGCCCATGTCTTCATCTGTGTAATCAGCACCGGCCATTTTGCTCGACTCGCCGGTGCATACACCCGAGCGCTCCTAGCAATGATCAAAGCTCAAATTGCTAGGGTCTGCGCCTGAGCCCTAGACAGAACTGGAATCAGTCATCTTGTTATCTTCACCTTTCGAGTGAACCGTGCGCAAGCAAAGCCTTCGTTGATCGTTGGCATAACCCCCCTCAGGCACCATGGCATCCTTTACATGCAGCGCCTTGATTTCCTCGCCTGCTGTCCGTCAGCGCAGCCCATGCTTCACTAGCCGTAGGCCTGCACAAGCACCTCGTGGTCTCGGCAGCTTCAAGCAGAGTGTTGGCAGCAACAGGTTGGTTTTGCCCCAGTTTTTGTCGGAAAATGTTTTCTTTCGATTGACATTCTTAATTGGACATTGCTGATCGTGCAGCCTGCGCACCTCAGAACCACAAAGATCGGTACGAATTTCACGGTCTCGTACAGCTGTCCAAGCTAGCGCCGTCGAGGTGTTCCAGCTGGCAGATGAAGGAGCGTTAATTGGTGGAACAGCAGCAGTGCTGTTCGCGTGCACTCTGGTGGTGAGTGCTTTGGCAGCTGTAAATTGCGTCTTATCTGTAATTTTGTGCGTTCACCCTGTTGAGTATGTCGAGTATTGGCCTGGACTTTGCTGCAGGGTCTTGCGGTCGGCTTTGTGCTGCTCCGTGTTGAGGCTCTTGTTGAGGAAGGCAAAATATAGCTATCAGAAGCATGACAAGATTTTGACATTCTTTATGAACTTGACGTTATCACCAGGCACTGTGCTTGTGCCACACTTTCTGAGGAAGCGCACTTCTGAATGAGTATTTACTGCACAATATCAAACAGGGGCACCCTATACAATTTTCAAGGAGCATGTGGCTTCACCTGCAGAACATGCACTGCACTTGTTGCAGACAATGCATGTCCTTCCTGATCATCGCCCAGCGTTAGTGCTGAAGTCCATAATGCCAACTGCAATTTGCAGCTTGGCTCAAGACTGAGTATGCTCCTGGTTTCAACTTGGATGGCAATGCACATAACACGCAATGTAAAATGAAGTCAGGTGTAGGTATCCAGCATGTGCATGCCATTGTGTTCTTGCATACTCTGTTCTGTTCTGTTGCTGAGTCCGTTGCCAACACCAACCTATATTCCCATGCATTCAACCCATATCCTGTCAGCCTGATGTACCAAACTGTTGCATTTTGGTATAGGCATACTCCTGGTGCAACCTTGGATGACATTAGACTTGTTCCAAGGCACACATTAGGACCCAGAATCACCTTGCCAAGGGTGCAGTGACTTGTAGAGCCCTATACAATACATGGACCAAAGATGATACGAGACATCGTTGCATGTGTCTTGATTGCTTGAACGGACCAGAAGTGCATCCTTGGGAGCGTGTTTTTGAGATCCAATCTATTGAGGAATGGACCAGAATGAATCTTGGAGGCTGGTCTGAGAATGTATGGCAGCGTCTGAGACTGAGTTTTAGGTCAAGACTGTCAAATTTGACGGCCTGCCATGAGGGTAAGCACACAGCAGGTCGAATCGAGGTCAAGTTGTGTCACCACCTAGTGTACGGTCAGCTTTTTCAGTACATGTGATGGTGCATATGGCCAAGAACACCAAGATATGTAGTGGGAAGCACTGACTAAGCTATCACAACACGCAGATGGTCTTCTAGGAGTGCTAGAATTGTAAATGGCATGACACAGCTCCTGCTAGAAGGTGATGCAAACTCTGACATCAGATAATACATAAACAAATGCAGACATGATTCACATTGTATGCAAATCAAGAACATCTAGTAGATGCTGTTCTAGCTCAAAGCACCAGTTGCACAGTGTATGCTGCCTATCAGCTTTGCCAGCATCTTGAAGATTTGCAGAGGAATGCCATGCCGAAGCGTGCAAATGAGCAACCCTCTTCAGCACATGAGTCCTGGCTTGCTGCCCTTCCCGCAAATAATGATCAGTTGCACAGACTACCTGCTTCGTGCTTCTGCAAGTAATAGGGATATGCGTGCATGAACAAGCATACATTGCAATTCAGTGCATTCTCAGGGACCTTGATGATGTTTGGCTACAGTGCTTGTGCTGCAGCAGATATACCCGACATGTCCAGCAAAAGGACTGTTTGATGGGCATTGAGTCACCACTGCAGCCCAGGGTACTGCAGAGTGAGATGTGCAGCAGTTGCTCACGATGGCATATGGTGTCCTTTTTGGTAGTTTTGCTGCGCTCAAAATTGTGACTTCTTGTAAAGCTTTTCAAGAGATGCATAACTGATCATGGTCCTATGGATGATAGAATGGGTGCAGAATTAATGTAATTCAACTACAGGGTGTAGCAGATGCCGCAACTTGCAGTTACATACTTAGCATAGACTCAGTATGCCTCTGAGGAATTCATGATGTGCTGGAACTCTTCCGCATCAATGACTCCATCATGATTTCGGTCAAACTCCTCTATCATTCCAATCAAGTCTTGATCCTCCACCTCATGTCCAAGTTCATTGGCAATCAAGCGCAAGTCGTCTGCACTGATTTTGCCATTTTTCTGTGTATCAAATAGCTGAAAGGCCCTGCTCAACAGCTCGGCAGGGTCTTTGCTGAGCATAGCATCAGTCAACAGCATCTGAAACTGCTGTTCATTAATCTTGCCGGTTTCCTCCTTGTCATACTGTGCCATCTTAGCTTGTACATCAGCTTTTTTGGCAGGGAATCCAAGTGCTCTAAGGGCAGCCTGCACAACCATCTGTCTCAGGTTGAGTGTGAGTGACTTACTGAAGAGAAATCCATTCTTGCCTTCAACTCCCGATAATCTATTGAGCCACTGTTGTCTTTGTCAAACAGCTTGAAAGCTTCCTGGATATCTGCTGCCTGCACGACAAGCAGCTTCAGCTTGAACTTGTGGAGCTTGCCTTGAGCTCGCGACTGCTCGCACCTCATCTTCCGTCAAGTCCCGTCTGGGAGCCCTCAGAAGAGGCCGGGACTGCTTCAATAGTGACATCCCTCCGCTGCTGCAAGTCAGACAAGGGCGCTGCTACATGAATTTATTCAAACTGTATCTGCGTTCTTCTTCCTCGCACAGTAGGGTAACAAGGAATTTGCAGAACTGCAGCTGGCAGCACTGAAGCTTACAGCAGGCCAAGATGCAACCTGCGTCGTCTACGTCGAACTGTAGCACGCTGTAACATCAAGTAGCGTAGGTAGTGTCCGCCTGGTGGCGGACATCATGGCCACGAATGACGACGCCGAAGTGTGCCCTCTTTGTTTGGAGACACTCGATATCACTGACCTGGCCTGCCAGTTCTGTACTTGCGGATACAGCATGTGCCTGTGGTGCTGGCATCACATCAGAGAAGATGCTGCCAAGCAAAGTTTGCCCGCACGTTGTCCCAATTGTCGGACGGTATATCAACAGGACAGAGTGAAGATGGAGAGCATTGACGCTAACCTGTGAGTTTCATGTCATGCACCATCTGCACCATTGGCTGAGCTATATCACGTCCAGACGGAGTTTTGCATTGCTTTACGCCACTGTGACGCACATTCAGTCTGGAGGATACAAGGAGAAGGAAGAAGGAGGACCGTAAGAGGACTGCTGTATCTCAGCCAAAGACCCGCAGAGATCTTGCGGTCAGCATTCACGCTAGTACTAGCGTGTCCTTGAATGTTTATGTCCTTGCCTTGGCAGTATACCCACGACGCGCACGGTGTCTTGCAGAATGTTCGAGTGGTTCAGCGGAATCTAGTATATGCTGTTGGGTTGGCTATGGAAATCTGTTATGAAGATACTCTCATGGGATCTGAGTACTTTGGTGCCTTTGGGAAGATGGTGAAGCAGATGTCAGTGAATAGAATGGGACCGTATGGATCCTCTGTTAGTCGAAACGGCCCAACAGGCAGCGCATACATTACCTTTAAACGGCCAGAGGATGCCAAAAGGTGCATCGAGGCAGTCAATGGAGCTGTATGGGGAGGTAAATTGCGTTGCTCCCTGTGCACCTGGGCATGGAGGTACTGCGGCACAAGCATGGCTGCTGACTGCATTGTGGACAGGATGCTGATGTTGCAGGCAAGCAGGTGAAGGCGTGCTTTGGAACCACCAAATATTGCAATGCCTTCCTCAAAGGTGTCATCTGCAATAATCCAGAGTGCCTGTATCTTCATGACATAGGTACACCTCTCTTTACATGCCCATCGCTCTGTTGCTGCTGCCTCTGTGCTTCAAACAAAAGACTTTGCAAGTCTCAACACTTCTCCACTTGAACTCACATCTGGTCCATGCGTGTAGCTGAAGATACAGACAGCTACACGAAAGAGGAGACAAAGTCAACCAAGTTCATCAACCTGACTCATGCAGCTTCCATGACACGGCAGCCAAGCCAGTCTCCCCTAACAGGCACTCCACCACCACCACCTCCTCCTGGGCAGGGCAGGCTGCAAGGAGCCGCCTCAGGGACTCTGCCGCGTCAGTTCAGCTTCTCTCAGATGTCTGAGGCCAGCTCTGGTCTTCCTCAAACCAGTGATGGATGGGATTCAGCGGGTCCCTCTTGGCTCGGCTCACCATCAACTGCCACTTCCTGGCTTGCCAAAGCAGCATCCAGTCATGCATTGCCAACTACACCCCCCATGCCCTCTGCTGCCCCTGTACCTCCATCTGCTGATGAACAGGTAAGACAGAGCTGCACCCTTGGCTGATTGGCATGGTCAATACACCTGATGTACCCATGGATGCATAGCTAGAATTTACTGATTGGCTAGCAGTGCGGATGCAGTTTTGCACTGCTTGGCCTGTTATTGCAGAGGGCTTAAAGGTACTGAGCAGATCTTGTACTGGTAGCCCAGTAATCTGTTCTGGGTTACATTCATTGCTGGTCATGCTTGCAGGAATGGCCTGAACTTGGGGGCAGCACCTCCAACATGGCACAGCAGGCAGCATGTCTTGCACAGGAACGACCTGCAGCGCTATTAACATCTGCCTCCCATGCTGTTCATGCAAATGGGAAGGCATCAAGCAGTGCTGAAACCAGTCCATCGGCAGGGCGGTCAGATTTCAGCAGGGCCACCCTCAAGCCTGCTGCATCAGAGTCTGCTAGTAAATCTGCTGCAACGGCCAGTAGCAGCAGCCCAGAGCAGAGACTGCCTGCCACTCCCACACGCGCCTCCCCTCTCCTCCTCAGTCCTGAGACCCCTCTGTCAGGACAGACCACAGCCAGTGGCAGCCCAGCAGGAGCTTCCCAAGCTGCACTACATCAGCAGCAGCAACAGCAGGCCCCATCCAGTCACGGCAGCCGGCAGGCCACCCCAAGCTTCTCTTCAAACGGGCTGCTGGGCACTGCTGAAAGACAGCAAGCTGGCACACAGCTGCAGACGCAAAGCCAAGGCAGGCCTGCTGTGTCCAATGCCGTGCAGCGTGATCCTGTGGTGCAGCTTGTGAGCCGTCGCAGCTCTGGCAGGGTACCCCCTCCCGGCTTCTCAGGCCCTGTGGCAGCTCCCTCCACTACCTCTGAGTCAGCATCACATGCAGCACATCACAAGGTATCTTCTCACCCTGCCATCAAATCATTTGTCTCATGTGCTTTCATGACTGTTGGCAAAAGAAGGCCTAGAGCCTTGTGTCTCTGCGGCTGACTTTGAAGTATTGCATGCCATTGATCAACAAAACTGGTTGAATCAGCCTTGGTTTCATTGCAACAACTTTGCAGTTGTCAAGAACGGGTCTTATAGTCTGCACCCTTGATGATCTGCTTGTGCAACATGCAGCAGCACTTCACAGATATCATCAGAAATCCATTACAATTTCATTTGCTGAAACTATGCAAATGCGCCTCTTATGTATGATGCTCCGGCTGCCATTGTAGTCTTGCTGAGCCTGTAGTACAGAAACGCTAGGAACTGCCTGAAACATAATGTAATGTTACAGGGTCCCCCTCCAGGCTTTGGCCCTGCAGCACAACCCTCCAATGGCAATACACCCCCCGGCTTCCCATCACACTCTGGCTCCGACTCCTCAGATTACCAGGGACACATCTGGTCTGTAAGCCAAGCTGCCCCTCAGCAGTGGGCAAGCTTTCACCCGACACACTCTAGCCCCAATGCAGCTGGCAGCGACCACAGCACACATGGCTTGCATCAGTCCCACTCTGCTGGACTTGCCGGCTATCCCTGCCATACCTTTGCCATGCCACGACTGAGCGATCTCCAGAACTTGAGGGAGCAGTCTGGCTCTGATCACAGCCTCTTCTCGGGCTCATCCAACCAGCCAGGTTTTGCTCAGAGCCAGTTTCGGCAGCGCTCACGCTTCCAGTTTGCTCAGGACCCACCTATGGGGGATGGCAGCCTTGCTGATGGACCCACAAGCCCATCCATATACTCCTCACTCATGTCACCAGCTGTTCAGCAGCGAGGTGGTCAGCATGATCACAAGCATGCCCAGCTGCAGCATGATCACCAGAGGCACCAGTCAGGTCATCACCTGTTTCCTCCTTCAGGACCAGGCTTTGCTTCTGCCAGTCTGTTTGCAAGCAGCCCAGGTGGAGCCAGTGTGCCACGTCAGCCTGGCATGCACAGCGTGGCCGGCAATCAAGGAGATGGCTTTGTGCATGCTGCAGCCTGCGTGATGGATCACTCAGGTCATTTGCTGACTCAAATGCCCAAGCCTGTGCTCATGAACAGGCTCAGCAACGGCTTCATGGCTTGGCAGGATTGGGTTGCATTTCATCTGCAGACAATCTTTGTGTTGCATGACGCAGCGTTGTTCTTGTTAACAACTTGCTGCAATTGCCGTGCCTATAGTCAGATGCATGTCCCTGTTGGCATGCTTTACACTCATGGTTGCAGATCATAACTTCTATTAAAAGTTGTGTTGGGAAGCTTTGCTCAATGCCATCCAGGGCCCATTATATGAGTGCAGCTGCAGGATCCAATGGGCATGAAGTTGCGCCTGGTCAGGCACTATTGCGTCAGCTTCAGATGTCCAGCGCACCCCCATCACCACAACATGCACATCATCATCACATATGGCCAAACCAGTCAACTGCTGCAGCTCCTGGATCAGGCTGGGATGCATACCCTGCACAGTCCACATCACCGTTCTTTGCCCCTGCCATAGTCAATGCAAGCAGTGCAGCCCTGCGTGAAACAGGTACGTACCCTCTCCCTGCATGGGCTTGTCATGCTCTAAATCAGCTGTACTGATTGTCATCTTGGCGTGTTGCACATCTTGACTCATGCAAATGGGTATGCCCATGGCAACAAGCCTCAGAATCTGCTGGCATGCTGTTGTGCCAACCCACAGCAACAACCGCAGTAGCAATGACCTATGCTTTACCAGTTGCCAAAGCCTGCTTCAAATCCTGCAGGCTCAGCAGCAGCCCCAGTGCAAATGCCACTGCCTCCCACGCTGACACCCTCACAAGCCACAGCAGTTGGTGCTCCCCAAGCTGCAAATGGCCAATCAGATGCTTCAGAGGCAGGCAACAGAGACAGTGATGCAAGTACACCCACTCCTGGATTGCAGACACCTCCCAAGAATGGGAAGCGGCGCAGAGGAGGCCGGGTATGTTTATATTGTATATTTTGCATCTTCATGTGTAGTACTGATGTCTCACACCTGGTTGGCTGGAGTGTTAAGCCAGGTGTGACTATTTCAACACGCCATTTTGGCGGCATCTGGACTGATATGTGCAGAGCATGGTATTGCAGAGCCTTTTCCAACAGACAGCATTGACTGTATGTAGTATTGAGTGCAACTGTACATCTGTTCTACTGACAGTGCTGGTGTGCCCAACAGCCATGGCAATGCTCACAAGTTGAGTGCTCATTGGCAGGGTACAAAGTCAGGTGCTGCTCATCGCAGCCCACAGACTAGAGGCAGAGGCAGGGGTGCCAATTCAGGTCAACCCAGCAATGCAGACATGGCGTTGCTTCAACAGCAATATGACCAGGCCAAGTCGCAACTAGCTATCAGCGGTGCACAACTTGCCCAAGCACAGGAAAAGTTCCAGAACATCCACATATAGATGTTAGGACAGTGCCATACAAGTCATACAAGTGTTGTACACTGATTGTGGCTCACACTGCCAACATAAGCTGCTGGTTGCATCCTTAAAATCAGCTTTGTAACTGATGTCAGAGTAGGAGCTGCTTGCTGTCTCTGCACCTGCCAGTGATAGCACAGCTCATGCAACTCAAGCAGAAGGCACAAACAGAATTGCAGCAGCACAGCTGCAAGGCTAAATTGATGTACACTCCTGACTGTATGAGTTGATCAGATGCTGAATTTGTGGCGAGCCGTGCCTGCTACTATCAGGTGACTGATATGTAATAAGGCTGCTGTTGGTGGGCGTCAAGGTGTCGTCATGTCCTCAGCTAAGGTTCTGGAGCATCTTAACTTGGCATGCCTTACATAGAGCATGTTTCCAAACGAAGATAAAACCAGGCAGTAGTAAATGTACATGCAAGATGTTCATTTGAACACCTTGACTGCTTTGTCAAAGCTGCAAGTGACCAGTGTGTTAGTTTTAGCATTGTAGTCCAGCGCTCTCACGTTCTTCAGATGAGCCTTGAGTTGAGCTTCCACCTACAGCCAGAAATGATGTCAGTCCACATGCTGCAACGAGGCACAGCAGCAAAAATGACTCGGGCCTCCGTACCTTAGTCGTGCCAACATGGAAAACATAGACAGTGCCAGCTGCAGCAGCTGCAAAGATGTAAAAGCTGCTCTTGTGCCATGCAGTACATGGCTGATGAAACTTCTCTTCAACACTCAGGCCGTAGAAGTTTCGTGTCTGCGTCCAATCTGCAGAAAACTCATAGTTCATACATCTGGCAAACTGAGCCTTATACATACCTTTTTGCAAAAGAGCCAAAACTGTTGGCTAGGAAGGTACCTTTCACTCTGAACATGATAATGCGAGAGCCATCTGTGGATACAAGCAGGTATCGCTTGCAAGGGGACACTGCTAAATGGGTGGCTGAGAATGAGACATGATCATCCCCCATTGCATTCATGTTGACCTTGGAGTTCTCCTGCAAAAGGCTATCATTACTCAGTGTGCTAGCACATTTGCACTTGTACGCTTGACCCCAAAACATGTCATGTCATACCTTGAGCAGATGAACATCAAACAGCCGTAAGTAGTTGGTGTTCTTCAAAGCCACAGCAAGCAGCTGATCAGTTGGCTCAGCACCTGGGATGAACTCAACATCCTGCACTTGTGAGAGGTATGTTTCGCTCTTTTGCAACTGCAGACTAGGCTCATCTGTGCTGGTGCTGTGTGTAAAGACTGCCATGGTATGGTCCCAAGAGCAGCTGACACAATGGCTGCTATCTGGAGCCCATTGCACTCTGACACAATACTTGGCATGAGCCTTGTGTCGAGTGAGGACAGTGCCAGTGTGAGCATCAAGAAGAGTCACCGAGCCGTCCATGGACCCAGCTAACAATAGCATCTTGCTTTGCCTGTACACAAATGTTCTTTGTGGACATGGCTTTGTATCTACATAGCAAAGAGGATCATGCCAGTCAGAATACAGCTTTTAGGGGCTGGCTCTCTTACTGCTGTGGTGGAGACAGTAGGCTCAGGACAACACATAAAACAATTGGGATTTGCTGAGTGTGTAAAATACAACTCTGGAAACCTATGATACAGCAAACTTGCAAACAGATACAAGGGAGCTCAACTAGGAACGCTATGAGGAGACAAACCAACCCCACAGCTCTGGATTATTCCTCCTCACTCACAGCTTTGCATGCAGAAACATGGATCCAGCTGCCATTAGTCAGCATGCTTCCAAAGTGTTTTTTTTGATGATGCCGTGAATGGCAGGTGTATCCAGCCAGAACTTCACCTGCTCATGCAGCAAGCAGAAAGACCCACATAGCGGACTTACTCAGCTGCAGGCTGAAGGGCCAGGCTAAGGATGCCTCCTGCGTTACTGTGATGCCGCCACTCAAACTCGTCCCGGGCATAGTCCAGTAACTGAATCAGACCATTCCCTGCAGAAGGATCTTGTTCAAGATATGCTGTTGCCCAGAATGTCCAAACAAAACATCTTACAGACATGCTGTGTCAGTACTGATTCAAGTGCTATGTAGCATGGTTGCTGCCATGATGTATGCAATCAAGTTACCTGACCCGGTGACTGCCCTGCTGTTGTCTCCAGGCCAGCAGCAGATGGAAATGACACTGCTTTCATGCAGGTTGTCCACTGCATGCGTCAGTTGCTGTGGATAGTCCTGATTGCCTCCATGCAACAAAGCCTCTTCTTCTGCTGCAAGATCTATTTCTCCTGAGTCATCCGCCGCAGCTTGTTCCTCCAGGTGCTTGTAGACCAGCTGCGTGTGCTGACATGGTCAGCATTGGCAACAACAAGTACATTGCAGGGCTGGGTTGTCAGTAAAGTTGCAAAGACATGCTTGCCCACCTCAAGCAACATGGATCCAGTTGGCATCGAACCAGGTACAAACTTGCGCCCTTGCTGCTTTTCCATAGCCTGAAGTGCTGTTGAGGCAACGAAGAAAGTAAAGTGCTGACTACTAACATGATGCAAGTACTTGCACCGGACGTAGACTGCGTGATAACTTTTGGTAGAATGAACAGCTCCAGTGTACCTGAGTGCATGCCGTGCTCATGCAGGTATTGCTGGACAACTGATCTTGCGAACGTGTCAGGGTCGGACAAGAGATCGGACATTTGGACTCTATGTTTTTTGCGTTCTAAAGCATACGCATTTTTAGTCTAGTAGGCGGTCGGGATACTAGCGCTCCGCTCCATGCTGATCACATATTGGCATCTTGATCCAAGACAACATAATTCAAGCCTATTTAGGTGCAAAGTGCGTAGCCAAGCATTTCCAAGAATCTTACAAGCCCGGTCAACCCAGTCCGGCATCTCTTGTCAGCATCTCGTCCATTGGTCACCCCGCCAGTTCAGGCTTCAGTGTGAATAGTGGGATCATCTGTCAGGTTCTGGGTCTTGGCAAGGTTGTTGCCAGCAGCGAGTATGCAGCACCAGTTAACAGGGTTAACGCGACAATTTTGCCTGACTTCTAGTCACGGCATGAGCTCCAGATTCTGCCCTTGTTGTCGAAATAGCTGCTGCTGTTGCTGCTGTTGTTGTTGAGGCTGTACAACGCAGCATGCAGTTATCCGTTGTCGATCACCCGCGTGTGCTCGCACGTGGAAGCCCAAAACCCGTGACTAGTTTCTCGGCCACAGCTGCTGCATCCATCCGTGCCCACAAGCAACAGTTTCGAGACAGGCGCGCAGTCCCTTGGGCTTTTAGCAGGAAACGTCTCCCTGCCAAAAATGCACGGACGCTTTTCCGTCCACAAACCAGCGAGTTGCGCTGCGCGGCTGGCAAAACTGAGCAGCCACAAAAAGATGTTCGGACAGAATTGCAGTGTCAGGTGGACAGGCTGACCAACTTGCTGGAAGACTTGCAAGCAGCCACAACTTGGCATGACAAGGTAGGCAGGTTGCCAAAAGTGCCATTTTATCTGGGCATTACAGCCTCCATTTACAATTGCCAAACATACAGCAAAACTCAATGCAGGTGCTGGCTCTGCAAAATGAACCAGGCATTCAGGGATTTTTCAGTACTTATCGGTATGTGTTGTACCTAATGAACAGTGGCTGTTTGCCTGTTTGTCCTGCAGTATGTCAACATATTTAGGCCAACTGCAGGCACAAGCAGCTGCTGCTTGAAGAGCTTGTCTCCCTTTCATCTGAGGAGGTATACACAATCTTGTGTCTACCTGCCATGTCACAGGAGCATGTGCTAAATGCACCCATGGCTGAAGGTAAATGTGCTAGCTAGACTGCCTACGTTTGCAATCAACTTTGGACATAAGTAGGCCATTAATTCCTATCGCACCCACATGCACTTTCCCTTGACTGTCAGGTACCAGCTTTCGCTCAGCAGTCCAGCAACTGGCATCCACCCTGAAACGGGTCGAGATTTTCTACAACAGCATTGGTGGCCTTCTGGGCTATCATCGCAAGTGTCTTCAGATTATGCTGGAGGGTTCAGAGCAGCAGACCAGTCCAGTCGAGCAAACAACCGTAGCAGCTGAAGAGGTGACCTTCCACATGCCTCAGGGCCCTAATCTAGCTGGCCCTAATGGGCGACAGCTGGCAGCTGAGTCAGCAGCTGCAGGCCTAGAGGCACTGCCACACATGGCAGAGATCTACCCCCTAGGAGGTCAGGCCCTCTTGTCTCTGCAGTGCACAGGAAGTTGGGAAATGGGGTTTTGTACCTGACATGTGTATGTGCCAGTGTTGTGTGCTGCTATTGTTCACCAGGCACCCCTTCAGATTGAAGGAAGTGCTGTCCGTACAACTGGCAAGCATTCAGTGCATGTCACGTCTCAGAGAAACAAAGCGTCAACTGCTGCAACTCATGCTGTGTTTTCCTGTTGGTCTTACATTTGAGTGTACTTGCATCTCATTGGCAGGCAAGGATGATGTCAGACAGGTCATCACCATCGCAGTCATCTTCAAAACACTCCATGTTTCCAGGTGCTGGTGACCGCTTGGGCTTGAAGTGTGAGCACAGCGGCGAAGGCCTACCTGTGGCTGTGCTGCCGTACTGTGGCAGGCCTCTGCTAGAAAGCTTGATCCGGGATGTTCAAGCCAGGGAGTACTTGTACTTTAAGCTGCATGGTGTACAGCAGATGACACCCATTGCTATCATGACCTCTGACGCCAAAGACAACCACAGGAGGGTCACCCACTTCATCAACAACTGTGACTGGTTTGGACGCGGAAAGGAGTCATTCAGGTAGCAATCATGCACCTCGCAGCCTTGATTGGCATGCCTTCACATATCAACAGAACCACTGTGGCTCTTGCTGTGACCTTGCAACGGAAGCAACACGACTCAACTGCATGTCACCAATGTAAAGCAAATATCGCAACAATGTAGTTGGCAAGCCGTTTGACATGCTGTATCAAACAGTCAGCCACAACGCATATGCCTGGCTCCAAGATAGTGTTGACAGGCTGCACATTGTCCACCATTCTTACCTGTTGATGGCTTGCTGTACAACCTGTGAATGAGCAGACTTCCCATACGGACACCAAGTAGTCAGTATTGGTTGTCTGCAGGCTGTTCAGGCAGCCGTTGGTGCCTCTGGTGAGTGCAGCAGATGGGAAGTGGCTGGTACCCCAGGGCCTGGCCCCCATCCTGAAGCCAGGCGGCCATGGAGCCATTTGGAAGCTGATGCTCGATGAGGGAGTCTTTAGCTGGATGTATCAACACGATAGGGAGGCTGCTATTGTCCGCCAGATCAGGCATGTCTGAGCACATCTTGTTCTTGACCCTGTTCAGCAAATGATCCTGTGCAGTCCAGTGCGTATTCTTACTGTTGTGGTCATGAGGCTGGATTTGTTGTTATGCATTTGCTGCTTGTAGCATGTTGCTATCAGCGCGCTGCATTGACTTGAGTGGTCACATGTGTATTGCTGCATTTTGTGACCCCTACCATTACTGTCACACATAATCACACTTGGCCGGTCCACCATGCAATGGTCAGCTCCTCAGAGCTGAAGATAGCAATTGCAAGCAAGGAGGTGAGGCCTAGCAGCAAGGCTGGTGTTTGCTTGACATGCTTGCCTGCGGTTGCTAATCTCAGCCCCGCAAAGCTGAGCCTTGCTATGAAAGGTGTACTGTATGCCAGGGTAACGACACAGCTGGTGTTGGATGCCAGGCTGATTTGACTGCTTGCAATGCAGCAACCCAATGGCTGGTACAGACGCCACTCTCTTGTCCCTGTCTGGCGCCGGGTACACTGACAGTCGCTCCTTTGGATTTGCCTCTTGCCCTCGGGTAGTGGGAGCTGCAGAGGGCATGAATGTCTTGCTGGAAAGGAAGCTGCAGCGCCCAGATGGCCGAGTGGAGCATGCTTACAATGTGACCAATGTGGAGTACACTGAGTTTGAGAAGCAGGGCATCTGTGATGTGCCTGCAGCCCCCGGCAGTCAGTACAGCTGCTTCCCTGCTAATACAAATGTGCTGTATGTGGGCCTCAAGGTGCTTAATCATGCTGCTTGCTGTACTCTGCTGGACTTGATCAGAGCGGTAATGATGCAGATATCAGATGCACCTGTCAATGTCCTGACAAACATGGAGATTGTGTCACCAGAGGCACCATTGTTGCTACAGTGTTGGTTACTTTGTGCTGCTTCATGCAGCAGTCAGAGCTGTCAGCAAGATTACATGCTTGCAAGTGTGATTTCAAGGTTATGCATACCTCTAGGGCTGATCATCATGCGATCAACAGCTTGTCACAGGGCGTCCTGAGCTTCACAGCATTTGCTGACCTGCTGGCTGCTGCATGTGAGGCCTCAGCACTTGTCATGACATCCTGCCAGACAACTTGGTATGAAAAGCTTGAGACTGGTGTGGACAGGCCGCAGAGCTAGCTGTGAGGGCAGGTGTGGAGGCTGGAGGGGGGGCTGCACTGCCAGGCATGATCCTCAACACCTCCAAGAAGACCACCTACACAGATGCCACCAGTGGCCAAGAACACTGTGTGCCTGCTGGCAGAATGGAATGTACCATGCAGGTCTCATGCCTTCCTGCCTATTGCTGCCATGTCTGGTTTGACCCACTCATGTCTGACTGTGGCGTGACATGTAGTCAAAACAGTGACAGCCTGTATGCTGCTTGTGTTCAGCAACTTGTCAAGAGTCCATTGCCAGCTGACCCTAGGGAAAGATTGGTGTTGGATGCATGAGTGAATGAGTTGCCATGTGGTGGCTGTGCGGCGCACAAGTATGCTGTCGGGCTGATGCTTGTTGGTCTGTGATGCAGAACTTGGTAGACAGCTTGGCGCAGCACTTTCAGGAGGCGGTGCCCAGCGAGCGGCATGGCGAGCTGAACACCTTTGTGGTGTATAACCAGCGCAGCAGAGTGACCAGCTCTGCCAAGCGCAAGCGCCAGCCTGGCAGCCTCAAAATCCACCAGACGCCTGATGGCTCCTTCTTTGACCTGATGCGCAATGCCCGTGACATGCTGCTGCGCTGTGGCTTTGATGTCCCCCAGGTCAGTCCCTGCATCTGCCTGTTCATAGGTTGTCTACTTGAGTGTTGACTCAGCAAGAATGGCCAGGTCATCTGGGCATCACTTGGTCCTACTTGCATTACATCAAGGAGTGCATGCGTTCAAGCTATCAGAGGCAGAACTTCTGTGCCTGTATGCGTAAATTAGTCTGTACCCTTGGGACTTGGGCAATGTCTAATATTGTGTCAATTGCGTATGCAGCTCCCGGAGGTGAAGGACTATTTGGACCATGGCCCGTCCTTCATCTTCCTCTTTCACCCAAGCCTGGGCCCCCTGTGGGATGTGGTAGCCCAGAAGGTCCAGGGGGGTTCCCTCGCACATAAGGCGGAGCTGGTTCTTGAGGTGGCAGAGGCTTGCATCACACAGCTGCATGTGGACGGCAGCCTGCGTGTACAGGCAGACAGTGTCATGGGCGGCAGTGAAGATGCTCTGGCTGTAAATTACAACCAGATCCGCAGCCGCCATGACTTGCAGCTGCACCAGCAGACTTCGCGCACTCTTTGGTAAGCTGCACTGCCCACGCTCAGTCATTGATGTCTCAAGCAAGCCGCAATTTGCATCAAGAAATACACATTGTGCTTGCGTTGTCGAAGACATCAGCAAGCCGGTGCCAAGCTCTGTTGAACGTCGCTTTGAGCTACTTTGTCATGAGTTGCTTGAATGTGCAAGGTCATCTGCAGGTCTTGCAGCTTCCCATTGCAGCAATGTGGTATGTCCTGCCTTCTTGCTGGATTGCTGCCTGCTTCACTACTGCTTCTCTGCTGACAGAGTTTGCTTCTGGTAGCACTGCTGTTACTCTGGTGGCATGTGAGTTGTGGTCCCCAGCATGCATTGCTTGAAAACTGCGCGTGATTGCGGTTATGCAGCTGTGCTGCAATCACTCACAGATTGTCAGCCTGTAGGCAGAGTGGTGCAGCCAATGGGTCATCTGACAGCACTGTTAGCTCTGCTGGGGCTTCCCAGGCAGCCCTTCCCTTGCATGAAGAGCTCAGCAATATCTTAGGTATGCTCTGTTATCTTGTGTGCATTGCACATCTTCACCTGGCATTCTTTTCATAATCAGAGGCGTGCAAAGTTGAGCCCATGGTGCTGGACATAGTGCATTTATGCACAAGATGAGTCAGCTTCCCTGTAGCATTTGTCAAGATCTGATGTGGCATGCTGTGGAGGTATGAGCTGGTGCACATGTTGATGAGCTATCTTGCTCCCACATCTCACTCTCTTCTGCGATCTTCTTAGGAAGTATAAAACAATTGCTTATCTAAACAGATGCTCACTGTACCTGCTGTTTACCTAAAACATCTCCCCAATGTAGAAACGCGTTTGTACTGTCCCCAGGTATTTCTGAGTTTAGAATTCCACTGTAGTATGGACGTGTCTAAAAAATTATAGACGTTTCCGGATCGAGAAGAGCTGGCTCCATCCCACAGCTTGCTTGCAAGCATGGTGATCTTATGCTGACATTGTCAACATGACCAGCTTTACAAGCTGTGGTTGTGTCGGGTCCAGGTGGTGGCTTGCTGGGTGGACGTACCACTCACATGCCTGCCTACAGGCAGAGCAGCAAAGTTGCAGGGCAACGTTTGGTTTACAGTAACCGGTGTGGAAGAGTCATGCTCAAAAATGTCATAGTGCAGAACCAGGGTGTTGATTGGGACCATGAAGGCAACATTTACTGGCAGCATAAGGTATGTCAAAACGGATATGGCCAACCCTGCCTTGCCCCCTGCCAACCTCTGCCCCCCCCCCCCTTCCCTTCCCCCCCCGCTCTTTCAGTGTGTGCGGTGTACAGACTTGCCATCCTGGACATTACTGTCTTCTGACTGATGCATGCAGCCAACACCCAAGCTTGTATGTTTCATGACAGGCCAATGTGCTGTGCATCAAATTGCAGGTGCAGCGCCATGAGTCATGCAACATCATCTTACATGGCAGATCAGAGTTTGAGGCGTCCAATGTCACAATCCAGGGCACTCAGTCCTTTGATGTGCCAGATGGCTACAAAATGATTGTGACTGCTGGGCCAAATGGTGCTGTCAGGAGCAGCCTTGAACCATTACAAAGTGAACCATCCTGGCAATGGAAATATTCAATGGGTGCAAACAGTAACATCCACTTGCAGCTTGAGAAGGCAGCCAACTCCCGACACCGTGCTCAGCTCAATTTCGATGCTGCTCCTTTATCATATATTATCTGATAGCTCCTTTACTGTAGTTTCTTGTCCAGAGAGTGTACAATGTCACCACCATGAAATGGTGTCTATTGCGCGGCATAAGTGTGTTTGTTACTGCTGTTGTGTCGTTGGAGTTGTGTCTTTGTCTAGGACAGGTTGCTGTACACTGCATCTGTCTGTCCAGTGCACAGTGGAAGTTACACAGTGAGAGGCTGACATGTGAGCGAACGTAGATCAATTTGATGTGATGAGAGCAACGACTAGAACCCTTCTGATGCGATGGACGAACAAGCTTGCAGCTTGATGCAATGTAAACCAGATATGATGCACTTGATGCAGTTGATGGTCTTGGACCACAGAATGTACACTTGTCGGTCTGGAGAGTTCACTCTGGGTGTGGTCTCAAGCCTATTACATGGACTCCACAAGGCTTGTAGCAAAGCTCTGTGCTCAGCAGATACCTAGGCTCAGAAACTGCTGAAAATGTAGCTCAGCATGACTCACAACATAGAAATTTGCTGCAAGACACCTGAAATGATTGTCTGCATAAGCTTGCTCAACAACATTACTGCTATCTCAGCGAGACGCATATCTAGATCACCGTCGGCCATCAAGAATTGATCATGATTCCTGACAACCTGAATGAAACGCACAGCAGAAACACCCCGCAATGGACTACAGTCAACAGAGGGCTTGAATTGAAGCAGCCAAGAACAGAAGCGCAAAATTTCGTAGACAAATGCAAAATTCCTGTTACAGTACCTACTCTTCTTGCAGTAGCATACCGGCAGGATATGGAGTGTCTCTCAAGCAATATTCAACATCCGTTATGCAAAACCTCAAAGCCAAGTGGCTGACAGACAATAACATGACAATATCGCAGCGAGGTAACGGCAGACTTGCCACAAAGCTACAAAGCTCTGATGTTGAAATTGGTCTCATTTCCAGCGTGATTCGCGCTCACCAGTGCCCTTGCTGAATCTGACTTTGTCGTCCAGCTCAGCCGTCAGCTTGGCTAGCTGTGCTTCCAAGTCGTCAAGTGCTTGCTGAACGGTAATTTGTGGCTCATCCTCCTCTTCTTCACCTCTTACTGGCTTAGCAGCTGCTACATATGAGACTGGCGCTGGTACTGCAGTTGTGTCGTCGTCTGAATCTCTTGGGGCAACCTCAGGAGTTTCTGCTGGGTCTGCATTCTCCTTGGCCGCAGCAGGCTTGGACTCAGATGCTGGTTGGTCAGCCTCGCCCTGCTCCACCCTCTGTTGTAGAGCAGCAATCTTTGTCTCCAAGCTGCATCTCCTCCTCTGAGGGGTCCCTGGTCGCAATGAACAGCAGACGTCAAGGCTTGACGCAGGTGGTCATAGCGCTGAGCATTGCGCTTGAGCAACTCAGTCAAGGGCGCACACTCAAAGGGTCCAGCAAACATATGCTAGCTAAGCTGAGTTCTGAGCATGACTGAGACGAAACTGGGTGCAGCCAGTTCGCATGATCAACTATTTGCAGCAGCATGATAGCATATTGCCAAGTTGACCATTGACCGTTGACTTCAAGCATGGCGGGGCATTAGTGACACTTTCCTTGCATTCAGCTGGGCAGAGGGGGTCAGTACTAGCATAACGCGCTCACATGAATGCAGACATGTTGATGCAATAATTGTGGTGCACAGCCACAGCAACACATTCACTAAAGACAGCTCACTGTTTGACTCTGCTGTGCTCGAGGGCACGCTCCTCACGCTTCCAGTCTCTGCCCTGCTCCTTTAGCACCTCCTCGCGGGGCCTAGCTGTTCCAAAGGGGTTGCTTTTGGGCTTAGGGGGCAGGGCTGGTGCATCAGGCTGTTCTTTTGGAACTGCTGACTCTGGCTCGTCAGATGCTGGCTTAGGTGTTGGTGCAACAATGGGAGGCAGCTCTTTTGGAGGGGCTGTGCGAGCAGACAAATTCAGGCGGCGGCGCTCTGATGCACCTGCTGCTGGTGCACCATCTGCTGGTGATGTTGACCGCCTTGCTCCCCATCTGTCACCGCTGTCACTTCTGGGGGCGCCAAATGAGCTGTTACGGTCTACACCACGTGACGGCCTGTCTGAAGAGGGCTCAACAGGCTTTCTGCTCCACCTGTCTTCTTCATCTGCTTTAGACGGGCCTCTGTCAGCAAAGCTGGTCCTGTCCTCGCCATATCTGTCAGCAAAGCCACCAGTCTGCTTCTTGTCTCTCTCGGTGTAGCTGTCTCCAAAGCCTCCGCCCCGGGCTGGTCTGTCTGGTGATGGCTCACGTGGCCGGCGGTCTGCGCCCCAGCTGGAGGAGGTGTCTGCTTTTGAAGGGCCAAGCTCCTCCCTGGGTGGCCTGTCACCATCGGCATCATCAAAGCTGCCCCTGCCTCTGTCCCTGTATAGGCAGTGAGGCCAAGATAAGCTGAAATGTTTGTGTTGGTGGTTGGTGGACGACAGCTGGCTAGATTTAAGATTGCTTGACAGGATTTGACAAGTGTACCAGATGTGTCCAACATGCATACACCAACCTGCCGAAACCACCTCCTGCACTGCTGGGCTGAAACTTCTTCTCTCCTCCCCAGCTGTCTGCTGCATCTGCTCTAGAGGGACCGTCATCTTGTCGACCACCACGGTCATCGTCGTCGTCATCTCGATCGCGGAAGCCTCCCACTGCATCGCAACACTGATGAGACCAAGGAGATGCTATAGCAACGACAGCAAGTTAAGGAATGTGACATCAGCCTACCGCGATCCTTGTAGTCTCGCCCTCCTGCAAATGCACCTCCTAGGCCGCCGCGGCTGTTGCCATCATCATCGTCTTCGCGTGCGCGAGGTCCAGAGGGTAGAACAATTTCCTCTTTGGCTGGTGCTCGTTTGGGAGCCTGGTAGGCCTTCTTGCCTGTCTGAAACTCAGCTAAGCTGACTGTCTGCTTTTTCTTCTTGTCTCTCTTGCTTTCTTTCTTTGTGGCTGCGATAGCCAAATCAGGGAAAGCCTCTTCGGGTGCGCCCAGGGCACCTCCTTGGGCCGCCTCCTCTTCGTCGACCTGAGAGGCCCATGCGCCTGTAGGCTTGACAGCAGCCCAAGGGTTGCTCATTGGTCAGCGAACGCTATGTCCAGGAGCACAATACACAGTACGTTGAGTGCTACACCTGGTCGCTGTAGCAAAGAATTGGTGTTGGCTGCAATATGCTCTGCAAGCTAGCACTGGCGACGCTTTGGGTTAGTAAGCAGCTGCATTACTAAGGCGTTCATATTTCTTCTGCAGTCCTGCAATTGTCGGTCTGTAGCGGAGAGCAAGAGACTATGTTGTCTCATCACTTTCCCTTGTGGTGTTCAGTCGCCTCACAAGAAGTCTTGGAAGAAACAACACTCCGTCAGACAAGCGCGCAACAAGCGTTTACCTTATTGTTTCTTGTAGTGCAGATGGACGGCTTTGTGTGCACAAGAAGCCTAAGTCTGACCAGTCCTTATGCATCGAGAACCACGTGTACACATGGCTGTCGAAGCTGACTCTGTTGACTTTACCCACAAGCCTTGCCCTTCACAGGTAACACCTTGTCACTGCCACCACAATTTGCTCGCTGTGCAGCTTGATCTTGGTGCAGACACGTCATTTTAGTGCTCCAATGCATGCGCCAGTTCTACAGCACTGCATACAGTTGCCATCTGACAAGAAATCTGGCTGTGCAGAGACACTTGTGTCTTCAAGAGTTGTCACTATGCTAACTTCAAATTGTAAGTGTGTGCCTGTGCATGCATGTGTCAGAGTACATGAGATACATCCACATAGCATAGCATGGCATTGCATTGACTGAGACCAACAAGATGGGCTTAGACTCAATTAGCTAGATTGCTTGTTGACCATTCTGTATTTGCCGGATGCATTCATGCCAGTACAGTACTGTGATTCTTTTAAAAAAAGCCACTGGCTTAGAAGCAGACCTGTTTCAGCCTGTAGCAGACGTGTGCTGAATTCTGGTGTCCCATTGCTCTGTCCAAAGTTGCAGAGTTGCAGACAACAGAAAACCCTATGCAGTCAACATGCCCCAGCAATCAACAAGGCCATACATTGGCCCATGGGACTCAGTGCTGCATAAGTAATCTGGGGCAGTATTTGCATGTTTCCTTGTAATTACGAGTGTGTTTACCAATGAGATAACACGAGACGGCCCATGGTATGCGTCAAAACTTACCTGTACTGCTCTGGAAATGTAAAAGCTTGTTGATGCGACAACTTTGATCAACCCCGCGGATGCAACTTTTCGGTTGCAGTCATACAAATGCAGAAAACATTTTCAACTCCTGTCTGTACCAGATCCTGATCTGCTTTGGGAGCCTTTGTGGAGGTTGATGTGAACACAGCAGCCGTAACATTCCAATATTGTTTGCCCTTTGCTGTGGAGTTCACCGACTTGTCCCTGTGGGAAGGCGCAGCAGTTTATGCTGCCTCTGCCGCTGCAGTCTTGGAGGCTGCTGTACTCTTGGCTTGCACCAGCGAATGCCTGCTGCTACTGGCTGCAACGCACTTTGGTGTCTATGACTCGCTTACTGAAGGCGAAGCTCTAGGGCTAGTATTGGTCATCTTGCCTGAAACTGCATGTTGCAGCCAATGAATTGATGTTCTTTCGTGCAACCTTATTGTGTGCTTGCTTCCTTGAAGCTGAGTCAATTTTGTACTCTGCAACCAGCTAACCAAGATTAGAGCTCTGTCTTTGCGTGCATGGTGAGACACCGCCAGCTGCTGCCTTCCGCACTGACTGTCTAGCAGACATGGCTAGGTGGTTAGTCTGAGCCTTAGCATTTGACTGCAGCAAAGCACCAGCCACAGTACTCTTCTTGTGGACACGCGCGTTCCTGAGTCTAGGCTAATGAGCAGACTGGGGCAACTTTGTGGCAGCCCTGGTCTGTGTTGAGGACTTTGAATCAACAGCCCTGCGTCGTGGTCTTGTTGGCAAAGCAGTATTGCTGCTGGTGCTGGTGCAAGAGCATGAGCAGCAGCAGCAGTGGCTGGGGAGAGTGCTGTGTTTGTGGATTCCCAGGAGGCTGTTCTGCAGGAAGCCAATCAGCCCCTGGCGGCACATGCAGCCCTGGTCTGTTCTCAGCAAAGCCGAAAGACGGCCGCCATTTCCATGTGAAGCTAGCCAGCTTAGGCTTGCAATCAATGCTTGGGGGGCGTGGGTTACACTGCGCCTGACCAGACATTCATCCAAATGTCACCTGCAGCATGAGCATGTAGTATCAGTTGCTTCTGTGATTTTCAGCTACATCGCTGGTGCAGAAACAGCTCATTGAGCAACTGTCAGGCAAGTGTGGGACCATAGCGCAGGCTTCTTGCAGTGTGATTGGTCTGCACACAGAAATCGTGCCTGCATGCAAATGGGAGACATACTCACTACAGTTGAGCATACGTGGGTCAGTGGAAGGTAACTGCATGGCAGGCTCGTCAAGCAGATGCTGGTAGGCTACTGGGCTGCCTACCAAATGGAGTTCTGGCAAAGAAATTCTGCCACCTCTGCAGTGCCAGATGGGCAATGTTCATGACAACAGCAATCACACCAAGCACATTAATACCAAAGCGTGTCATTCTCAACAATATCTCTGCATGTCAAGGCCAGCAGAGTACTGCATGCAGGCAATTGCAGCAGGCTGGATTGACTGAAATGCTCAGCAAATGACTGAAACATGCTACTGGATGTATGCAAGATGTGCTTTGCTGAAAATGTTTTGTCCATGCTACCTGTCCATTGGAGCTTTCTACAAAACATACTGTTACCTGTTATGCCTCAGAACAGCAGCAGCCTGGGATCTGTGAATGAGCAAACACTGTTCAATCGGTTGAGAGAGAGCCTGCTCACTGCCCTGCAACAGCTCAGCCTGCTGCACAGCGCTCTTGTGCACCAGCCTGGATGCTGCCTCCAGCTCAACAGGGATGCAGCTTTCGCTGTGCTGGGCTGCTCACAACTTGCATCAGAATGTTGCATCAATGCTGCTTCTGTCAGTCAGAGCATGCTCCTCTGACTGTTCTGTTGGCACCACAGCTCCTGCAGAGGTAACCTGCAAGTGGTTTACAATGGCTGGTGCCTCTGTAGCAATGAGATGAAGCTGCTGCAGACTGTTCTGTCTTTGAAAATTTCTGATGCCAGAAGTCAAACAACCGCCAATCTTTAGGCGCAGCAACAGGGGTCAGGCACGCAACATCAAGGTGGGGTTTCAAAGAAAAGGGTGTGTGACAGGGGAAAGCGGAGTTGTTTAGGTGCGAAGCCAGCAGGCGCTTGCCTCTTGGGAGGGCTGCATTTTGCTCCTGGTAACGCCTTCCTAAGTGCCATAAGGACAGGTGCCGCAGGGGTCAGGCCTCTTCTTCTTCCTGGGGATCGAGCTCTTTCTGCTGCTTGGGGGCTGGGCTGAAGGGATGACTGGCTGGTCCCCTGCTGGGGCCAGTCCACCTGTCTGGGTATGACGGTATCATCCCTGAGGTGTGCTGCTGACGCTGGTCAGGTCAGAACGCTGCCATGACAGCGAGCGACCCATCAGATTAGCAGTGTGGGATGTCTAGTCCCTTGGTTACTAATAGCATGTGACTAAGGCCTTCAGAATTCCGTGGGAAAATGACATGCTCAATGACTCCCATGCGGCGACGGGTTCCATCGCAACCGCTTGGACGTGCCTGGAGGCTCAGCATGACTGCCCTAGATTCGAAAGCACCTGTCGCCTCAACCAGTGGTCGTAGTGACAACACCCAGGTAGGATGCATGCTGTGCTCCGTGTGTCTGCGGCACCACTGCGGCAACGTAATTCTGTCACAACATCTGCCGTTGTAGCGAGACTCTTGACTATTGAAATACACCGCAGAGTCCACGATCAACTGGGCTTGCGCTGAAAAGCCAAATATATAAGGGCCAAGGCACAGTTCACAGAGCAAACCGCTCTCCTCCGAAGACGAGGCATGCTCGAACAGAGCAATCGGGGAACCTCACATCCCAGGTGGACATCTGTTGAGCACTCACGAGCATGCTCCCCATTCTGTTGCTCACCCGGTCAAAGACACTGATCTTTACTTGCGTGACACCCTTTGCCGTGCCAGCACAGGCGGCTGAGAGATCTCAAGGAACTGCACTCACCACGATCAAGGTACACATGGAAGCAACAGGCACAGTCTTAGACTTTTACATAAGTTCTGCTGGTACACTCCTGCTTGACCTGTCGCTGCTGCACTGAGTCCTTGCCGTGGGGTGAAGGCCTACAGGGATAGCAGTCCTGGAAGAAGTCCTTCTCCCCTCAAGACCTCAGTCCCTGAAACAGCACCGCCTTCTGGTGGAGAGGCAGGTGCTGCTGAGATCACCGAGGAGACTAATCACAGCGCTGAAGCGTACTTGACGTATGCAGCCAGCTGATACTTGTGCTTTGTCTATAATTCTTAGATTTTGCTTTCTACATTTTGGTGCTCATGCAGGCTGTTGCAGCAATATCAAAGCAACACTGCGCCAAGAGATTTTGTGTATTTGCGCCGGATTGCTGCAAATCCTGCTGATTACAACCCTTACATACTCCGGGTAAGCAAGAATCTGCCAAGTTCAGTCAAGTGAAGGCTATATGTGCGTGTGAACTGCAGCCGTTATTGATGTTGCACTCATGCTGCTTGCTTCACCCTTACAGTGGCCGCTGCCTGTGACAGGTTGTATCTTTTGCAAAAGCAGACAAAGGCGAGTTGTATACATTGAGCGCCAAGGGGGTAAATCAGTACAGGGACAATGTACATACTGAGTTCACAGCACTCGAACAATGGCAACGCGAGGTGTCATTGTTTGGCAGCTTGAAAAGGCTGAGAACATTTCATCAGTACAAGCTGTGGAAAGGATTCAGGCAAGCCATCACGGATGTTTCAGAATGGTTATTGCCTTTGCCTGGAACCTGCCAGCTCTTTCATACTATCTCTGAGACATGTATGCCATTTTTTTGTGCTTGTCATGCACAGATTGTTATGCAATTGGTGCATGATTATCAAGTGTTGGCATGCCATGCAGGTCTTGGAGGGACAATGTTTGCCAGACAAAGACCACCAGGGCTCGTGTTGCTCTGCAACATAACCTCTTTATGGCCAATCTGGTCCTACAGGTGTCTGTCTGATCTGCCAAGTTGACTCGTCTCAGCATCCACATTCAGCCTAACTGCGTGCACACACACAAGCTAGACGAGTACTGGTCCAAGCTGAAATCCTCCATTGCAATCACAAGCATGTGCTGTTCTTTCCAGCAGGTTAGTCTGTCTCGACTTGCATGCTGCGACATGACCTGCCTGCTGCCACCTACAGGAGCATCTGGTCTCTGTGCGGGGATTCTGCTCCAAGCTTACCAGTGCACGCCTGCAGCAGCTGCTGCCAGGGCAGGTGCTGCGGCTGCCAGAGTTTCTGGCCTGCCAGGAGACCAAGCATGAGCAGTCGGTTGTGGGCTTGTCTGCGTTTAGTGACATGGTGGTTGGGGCTGTCACTGCAGCCTGTCATGCAGCTCTGGAACACCTAGAGACCCAGCTGGCTCAGGCATGCTCACCTACTGAAGCCTGCGCTCCATTTGCCGTGCAGGAGCAGAAATGGTTTCCTGACATATACAGCCTATCATGCTGCCCTGTGGCGGTGGCCAAGACCTGCCCATAGCTTTGCTCATAACATGAGCGGCATGCAATACATGGTACCCTATCACATGCAAAACATCTACGGCAGTTGATCCCCAAATCCCATCTGCGGTGCAGGCACAACAGCTCATGGCAGCATTTGTTGCTTCTGGTTATGAACCATACTTAAACAAGTCATGTTGTCGTCACTGCCAGCATTGCTGTGTGAAGTGCCTATTCTTGCTCAGAAAGTGGTCTGCCGCAGCAGGACAGTCAAGTGCAGCATAGCGAGCTGCAGCATACAGCTGGGAACGGCAAACATGCTCTAGCTCAGCAGCAGCTGATACTGCAGCATCCAGACAGTGCTCAAGAGTTCAAGTACACACTTGGGGCAGCCAGGCGTACTGAGCTGAGGCGTCTTAGGAGCTTTGTCAAGATGGCTGATTACATGATGTGTGACACGCTGCAGCAGGTATATAGCAACAGCATCAGATTGCTTTATTGAGCGCTGTCCCCAGTTTCACATGTGTACCAGAGCATCACGAGGGAAGCCTATCAAGAGGCCCGCAAACAACAACTGTGTTTGATCTGTTGCATACCCAATTTGCTAAGGGCTGCCAAAGCATTTCACTCGTTCTACATGAAGATTCGTTTGCTGCACTTCCAGCTCAGCTACATACACGGATCAAATCCATCTTCAAGCATGCTTGTGCATGAGACTGAACTTTCTAAAGATTCATTCACTAGCCAGCTTGCACAAGCTGCCACTGCATGCTTGCAGGTGCTGTCTGCCTCTGTTATGGACATGCTTCAAGCTGGCATCCACAAAAAGCAGGAAGCAGCTGTAGCTGCACCTGTGTCAAGCTTAGCTGACAAAGCTGCCGTCATAAGCAATGAGGGATCCAACCAGCCCAGTCTTGACTCAGGTGCTGCTGCAGCCAGCAGCCCTGAGAGCACAGCTGACGAAGCTGCAAGCCAGTCAGCTAGGTCATGCATTTTTGAGGTGGAGGTTGTCCTCACCATCACTGGCACCAAGATCACCCCATCCTTCTCTCAGTTTCTGGTGAGGCTTCCTTCATAGCCTGGCAGCCTCATGTATTCGCTGAGCAATTCAGCCCTTGTTGTTGTGAGTATTACAGCCAATGTGAGTCTCATCAAGCAACTGATGCACAGCTTGGCATCCAGGCTGTTGCAGGCTCCACACAGGCTATTTCTGTGTGGTCTTCAGCATTATATGATAAGAATGCTGAGGCCAGCATTTGCTATCACCGCCCTGTCAATTGTTCTATCAAAGCAAGTGGGCCTGGCTCACTCGGGCCAAAGTGTTGAAAGAAAGGATGGTTGCATGCAGAGGGCTCTGGAGGCGTTGCTATCTGACTGGATGGGTGTGCTGTCTGGTCTGAGGCGGCTGTGGGAGGCAGATGAAGTGACCAGCCTCATCACCAGCCCAGGCGAGGAGAACCCCCCTCATACCCCTTTGGCAGCCCTCATTGATGCCGGAGATCTCCGAGGCCTAGTAGCTCAGCTGACACAGTCGTGGCAAGCTGCTTTCGCTCAAGTTGAGGAATTCAGGCAGGTGAGAAAGGAAGCTGATACTCAACTTTGGTGACTTCAGCAGAACATTAGGTGATGGTTATCCAGCCTGTTGGGTATGTCTTGGGATTGTCCTCTGTCTGCTGTTCTGCAACTTGATAACATCTTTGAAGGGATGCTTGCTTGTGTTGAGCAACTGCTTGCTGTGCTGTGATGATATACCTCAGCGCAATGAGCCTTGTAACATTCTGCAGAGTCCGTAGTGTGGACATCTACATACTGTTGGACTTGCCAGCCAGCTTGCATCTCATCATGCCGACATACCTGCCTGTTGCTGCAGTCATACACGCCATTTGAGGACATGCTGCGTCGTAACGACTCAGTGAATGTGCCAGCTATGGCAGCTGCCTATGTGGAAAGCTTCTCGGGTCAGCTGCTGCCTGCCAGCCAGGCTGTTACTGAATCAGCCCTCACTGCTCGGGATGACGGTCAGCAGAACAGTACGCCTGCTGTTGCTGCCATTCAGCCACAGCAGGCTGGGGCAAGAATCAGCCTGAAGACCTTCAAGGACCTCATGGATGATCTGAGGTGTCAGCTCAAAGACATTCATGACCTGAGTGACAAGGTACAGCCTTCTGGTCACCTATTGACTACTGAGCAGCAAACCAGAAGCAGCAGCAGCAGCTGAAGCAGGTTTTTGCATTACAGAATGCCTGAATTGTCCATGCAGGCTTTGTTCTTGCCATGCTTTTCTGCTTGTGACAGTGCCACTGCCAAGCCATGCGAGGCATGTGATGCACCCATCTGACCTCATTCAAGCAATGTGTCAGTCCACATCTGAAACCAATCTTTGCAGTCAATGCCCAAGATTTGTGTCATGCAGAATGATGTGGGGATGTTCAGAGTGGATGCAGAGCAGTTGAAGACTGCACTGCTGCCTTCTCCCACAGCTTTGCTGGCACAGCTGGGTCAGTACCTGCCTAGGGCTGCTGCTCAGCTGTATGCTGCCTTCATTGACCAGGTTCACAGCGCCACATCCATTCTGAAGGCCAGCATAAGCAGCGTAGAGGATTACGTGCAACAACTGGCTTTCCTGGAGACTCTCAAGGTCAGAGGTTTGCGCACCTGTGTCTCAGAGCTCTCTGCTGCTGTTGACAGAAATGGAAATTTCACTGCAAGCTGCAGGACAATGGTTTTTGTTGGCACAAGGTTTTCCTGCAGTACACATCGTGTTTTGTAGTGAGAGTTTGGCGCTGTTGCTCACTGTGACTGAGCATCAGGAACAACCTGACGTCCATAGAGATCAGCAGCCAAACAGCTGCAATACTGTGCTACACTGTCGACTTGTGACCCTTCTTGTGCTGGCAGGCAAACCAGAGCAAGGTGGATGAGCAGTACAACCAGGTGCAGGCCGCATTTGAGCTGGTGCTGGAGTATGGCATGACTGTGCCTGCCATGGACATGGCAGCCTACCATACTCTTACTGCCGATATGAACGCTCTGCAACAGGCAGCCGAAGATGTAGAGGCTCATCAGGAAGAACAGACTGAGGCCTTTGGCCGGGAGCTGGGGAACGGTAAACCTAGACATCCATCAACTTGACGAGCATGTCTACAGATCTTATTGAGTGAACAGCCAGGGTCTTGCATCCAAGTATATGTACCCACAGCAGACCCTCCCAGACCAGAAATCTCACTGCGCACTGGGCCTTGGTCCACAGAATACCAGGGTAGCATGATGTGTGCGCCTCTGCCATGTGTGATGTGTGTCATGTTGCGGGAGAATACATCTGGATTGAAGCCTGGCACCATTTAGTGCAGAACCTGGCCACAGGGTAGCTATGTTATCAGCACCAGCATGCGGTTTACATATGTCATGTCTCCATCACAGGTGCTCAGAGCATCATCAAGCAGGTGGCAGAGATGCGCACAGCTGCACAAGCTGAGATGGTGCTGGATGAGAACAGCGAGGCTGAGGTCGTCATCAGCTACCTGTCAGACCTGCTGCAGCAGGCTCAGACACAGCAGACTGAGCAAGAGCGCATTGTGTACCATCAGAGCTTCCTCAACTTACCTAAGATGGTCAACGATGACTTGGCTCTTGCCCAAGAGGAGGTCAGCTGCCCCTGCTGTCGGTTTATCCACACTCCCTGGCTGCGTGGTCCGGATGGCCAGTCACCAAACCTACATTCTTTGCATAACCCCCATCAACTTGTTGACTGCCTCGCCAGTGCAAGCTATACCATTGCTGTTTGACTTTGCAGACATGTACTGCAATGCGCAATGGGTATGGGCGCTTCAAGGTATGAAGCCAGATACATTTCCTTTTTTTTAGGCAGAGCCAACAAGCAGCATTGATCATACTGTCTGTGGGACAATGTTGTGCTCATATCGTCTGTGAGATGGCCACCGGCATGGAGAGTGCACACATGTTGGCAATGCATAAGGTCAATGTCCCTTTCGTCAATCAAGCAGTTTTGCCCTGTGCTGTAGATTGAGCTGCGGCTGCTTGTTTGGACCAGCAGCACTGGATGGGCAGAAGCTTCTCAGACGTGGGCAGAAACAGCCTTCAGCCAGCTGAACATGCCAGCCTTAGAGGAAAGCATTGCTGCATTTGCCAAGAAGCTGCTGCGTATGGAGCGGGGCTTGCCAAGCAACCAGGTCTGGAAGCTGCACACCTTGCTCAGGCCCTGTGTTTCATGCATGTCAAATGAAAGGGACGCAATGGTGCCAAAATCCTGCTTGATTGCCTCAGAAAATTTTAAGGGAATGCTGCCAGTTGAACGGCCGATGCACAGATTGTGAGGCTTGATGCCAATAGCTGCTGTTCACATCACATGATTTGCATTTTCCTCATCCATGATGCACCTTGCGTTGCCCATCTGACTTGTATGTACGCTCACTGCAGATAAGCCTAGACACAGCATACGGTGGCAAATGCAGACTGTCTGCAGAGCTCGATTTGTGTTGTAGCAGTTGCCTGGTCTCTACTAATGCGTGTGACTGGGCCTTCAGGTAGTGAAGGGGCTGGGCGAGTCTGTCAAGGTCATGCAAGGCAACCTGCCAACTCTGCAGGCCTTGCGCAATCCAGCGCTGAGAGAGCGGCACTGGACAAAGTTAGCAGCCATCATGACAACACCCCTAGTCACTGACCCACCCCTTACCCTTGCCCAGCTCTTGGACCTCAAGGTCAGCTATGCCTTCACTATCTTCACTATCCATCATACGCAACAGACGCATCTGCATACACCAACATCTGTGTGACAAACAGCTGCTGCACAGACGGCATGCCCTGTAGTGTCAGGAGGCTTTTGCTGCCGCCAGTCAGCTGTCAGTGTGATACAGAAGCTTCTTGCAAAGCAGCTTCACAGTGGTTTGGGACTCGAACTCCCTCAACTGCTTGCAGGTGGTTAGTCAGCAAGAAGCTGTGGTGACCTTGAGTGTGGAAGCCAGTCAGGAAGCTGCCCTGGAGGATCTGCTGGATCACATCAGCTCCAAGTGGAACAGCATTGACTTCAGCCTCATTCCATTCAAGGATGTGAAGGACGCCTATATCCTTGGCAGTGTGGAGGATGTGACTGCCGCACTGGAGGACAGCATGGTCACCATGTCTACCATTCTGGCATCCAGGCGAGTGCTTGCAAAACATAATAGAGTGATCCAAAGCTAACATGCAGCTGGTCTGAGTGTTGTTGTCTGCCAACACAGGTTTGTCAGCAGTTCAGCCCATCTGCCGCGCATTGACTACATCTGGTATAACAAAGACAATGTGAGTTTGCTCAGGGGCTCAACATTGCTGCCTGGACAGTGCTAGGTCCCAATACCTGACCTATGCGGTACACCTGATGCCATCACAAGAACTGTTGTTCAATGTCTGAAGCTCTTCAGGAGACACAGAAATGTCACTTTTCCTAATACAGAAACGTCGGTGTAAACCCAAACTAAACAACGCCTGGGGACAGTTGAAATGTGTTTCTACATTGGGGAGACATCTTGGGAACTGACAAGCAGTAAGCAAAAAGCTTTGTTCGCTCATGGAAAGCAGAGAAACTTGCCTTGTGAAAAGGTGCGGTTGTGCTTAGTACGCTGAAACCGGAGTCACAGCTGATGTGGCAGCAGGGCGTTATGTCTGCGCGTCCAGACTCAGTCTCGATGCTGCTTCAGGTTCATGGTGGGCATCAGAAACGAGGTGGAGAGGGTAGACCGGCAGCTGCACCTCTTCAGTGACACCCTGGACGAGTGGCTGGCCTGCCAGAAGGACTGGATGTACCTGAAGACCATTTCAACTGCTCCTGACATCCAGCGTCAGCTACCCCATGAGGCCAAGGCCTTTGCCTCTGTGGACAAGCAGTTCAAGGAAGTCATGAGGCGCACTCGGGAGCGCAACAATGCCATGCAGGCAGCTACTACCCCAGGTGTGCCAGGATTGTGTATGGGGTCCATCATACCACCATCTGCTGCAGTTCACTTGCAGCTGTGAACTGCCATCGTAGACACTAAGTTGAGGCTTAGTTACATGCATCTGCCCTGGCTCACGCTACTATCTTTTAGACTAAGTTTGTTGCAAATCTGGTGCCTGTTTGCAGCAGAATTGCTGGTCAAGAGCCTGTGCTTAGCAGGCCTCAAGCATGCGAGTGGTCGCCGGGAGCATATGCAGCTCAAACAGGACACACAGGACTGTATGATATGATCATGTGCAGGTTTGCTTGAGGCATTTCAGAAGAGTAATGAAGTTCTAGAGACCATCAGCAAGAGCTTGGAAGACTACCTGGAAACCAAGCGCATGGCCTTCCCGCGCTTCTACTTCCTGTCCAATGATGAGCTGCTGGACATTCTAGCACAGGCATGATTCTGAATCTTGCTTCTGTTCATCATCCTCGCATGCACATGTGACATCCCCCAGTTGCATCTTGCCTGCAAGAGCAGCAATCTGGATGTACACAACAAAATATTGCTGTGTGCTAATTTGCAATCCTTGTTTGTCATGCAAGCCTTGCACAGAATGAATGTGTCAGACATTGGGTGCAGAGCAAGAGTCCACAGGCAGTGCAGCCTCACCTGGGCAAATGCTTTGATGGCATTCGGCGGCTGGAGTTTGGAGGGGACGACCCCAAGAGCCCTGACATCTTGGCTATGGTGTCTGCTGAGGGCGAGAAGGTTCCTCTGGGCAAGAACCTCAAGGTGTGCCATCCTTGCTCGACTTGCTGGCTGGCATTCACCCTACATGACAACATGCAAGGCAAACCACATGTGCCATCTCTCCTCCTGTTGGCAACACTGTTGGGGCAGAGACTTAGTTCTAGCTGAAAGGCTCAGGACTGCAGGGCCAAGCACAGTTAGTGTTACATCGTGTCGCAGCACTTGAACTGCCTTTGCGCACCGTCTGCATCGCAAACAAAGGTGGTGTTGTTGAGTATGTGAGTTGGTATGGCTGTGTTGGGTCAGGCGCGGGGCAACGTGGAGGCATGGCTGAGCCAGGTAGAACAGAGCATGGCAGTGTGCCTGCGCAAGCTGGCCCGGGCTGGCCACCAGAGCTACCCCAGCCAGGCCCGCACCCAGTGGGTCACCCAGCACCCCAGCCAGCTTGTGCTGCTCATCAGCCAGGTACACGCTCTGCAACCAACAGGCTGAAAGCCGTGGTGACCTGTTTAGATCTAGGCTGGCTACAGCATCAGGCACCGACTTTACACATGCTTGCCCATCACACTGCATCATTTTGAATCAATCTCAGGTGTATCTGAACATTGGCCACACTACATGCCACACTACTCTTCTGCGTTGCCTTTCTGTTGCATCCTGGACCTGGCATGCTACAACTTAAATCCCTGCGATGTTTGGAATGCTTGCTTTTGCCACTTCTCAGCAGCACTGCAAGATTGTCCCAGGTTTACTGGTGCTCTGGAGTAGAGCAGTGCTTGGCGGCCCCAAGCCCGTCTGCTGCCCTGGCCCAGTACCTGCTGACCTGTACTGCCCAGCTGGGAGCCCTCACCCGCCTGGTCAGAGGATCGCTGCCAGACCTGCACCGTCGCACTCTGGCTGCCCTCATCACTATTGATGTTCATGCCCGAGACATTGTCGACAACCTCATCAGGTCAGACCTTTGTATTGCTGTATTGATACTGGTCAGTCATGTATGTGTTATGTTGCATTACAGCTTGAAGTTATGACTTCTTGTGCTGATCAGCATGCTGGACTGTGTGCAGCGGTGTCACTGTACAGCCACAAGACAATAGCATCAGGAAAGACTGAAGATTGCTGCTTGTCAAATTGTCTAGGAGAAGTAGCCAGGATGACTGCCTGAGACAGCAAACATAGTGCAACAGTCGTACCTTCAGACGTTGCAAAAGTGTGTGCTGTTGAACTTGCTTTACACTGTAGAGAGGGAGTCCAAGATGCAAATGAGTTTGCATGGCAGATGCAGCTGCGTTACAGCTGGAATGATGCAGTTGATGACGTCGTGATGCGCCAAGTCAACGCCAGGTAGACTCCGCTTGCCTAGGTTGCACACAGTGGCTTATCCTGCTCTGTTCTGGCCTCGTCTTATGCCACCCCTGCCTGCACTCACAGTGTTGCATATCTGTCCTGCAGTATTGCCAAGCGTGCACCTGTGCTGCATGCACTGGTCCTGTCGCTAGATTATGCTGCTGCAAGGCATAATGGTTTTGGTTGCTCGTCACTGCCTCAACTGCAAGAAAAGAAATGCTTCCACACGTGATTCCTGTTTCTTGACTAGCTCGCCAACATGACATCTACACCTGCTTTGACAGAAAGTCCCCAAGCCAAACTGTGCCTACTGTGTCAGGTTCATCTATGGGTATGAGTATGTGGGCGCTCAGGGACGCCTGGTGGTCACCCCTATGACTGATCGCTGCTACATCACCCTCACTGCTGCCCTGCACCATAAGCTGGGAGCCTCCCCAGCTGGTCCAGCCGGCACTGGGAAAACTGAAACCACCAAGGTACGATGTGGTGTCTGTCTTCACTGTCCCATCATCTGTCTTCTGTCTCTTTCATCACCAGGCCTACGCCTTCCACACATATTGGAACACAAGTACCAACGTTGCATGCTGCACACCAGGCCCTGCTTGGCTGCTCACTTGCCAACGGGCTGCGTCCTTTGATGCTTTAGATACAGCAATTTGTGCAGCAAAAGTATAGCTTTTGAGTCAGAGCCAAAGCAGGGAAATCAAGTGGAACACCCAGGCCGTGTGGCAAAATTGTAGGACCTGGGCAAAGCTCTGGGTGTCAACTGCGTGGTGTTTAACTGTGGAGAGAGGCTGGACTACCGCTTCATGGGCAAGTTCTTTGCTGGCCTGGCCCAGTCTGGCGCCTGGGCCTGCTTTGATGAATTCAACAGGATTGACATTGAGGTGCTGAGTGTGGTGGCTCAGCAGCTCCTTACGATCCAGAACGCTCTCAGGGTAGGCTTGCAGTGCTCGAGCACTGCCTTGCAGCCTGCGAAGTAATGTTGCAGATGCAGCAGCCATGTTGCTTGGCATCTCATGCTTGACAAGTCTGCCAATATTGTCTGTTGCAACCTGATTATGTGCAGCTGGACAGCTTGCTCATTCATGTGAAAATCTTATGATCAACAAAGAGACCAGGCCAAGATTGACCAGGCCAGATGGGCTGTATGGCCGCAGAAAAGCATGGAATGGCATGAGCATTGCAGAATGCTCTGCAATCAGGAAGTGTTCATTACCCTTGGCATCAAAATATCGCTGTGTGATCTTGCGCCTGCAGGCAGAGCTGCCCAAGTTCAATTTTGAAGGACGTACCATTGGCCTCATTCCCACCTGTGGTGTCTTCATCACAATGAACCCTGGCTATGCTGGGCGGTCAGACCTGCCTGACAACCTGAAGGCGCTCTTCAGGCCTGTGGCCATGATGATTCCAGACTACGCTCTTGTTGCTGAAGTCATGCTGCTGTCAGAAGGTATGTTTTGTCCAAATCATATCTGAATGCATGCAACGCGCCACCATCCAGGCAGCATGCTTGTATCATAGCAAACAGGTGCACTCTAAAAGCTTCATGCTTCTAACACAAAGGCAGGCAGCCAGGGTCAATGCAAATGATGCTTGGTCACTGCTGCCGCCACGCAGTCAAAGGTTTGTGCAAGTGGACCTTGGTTACTGCAGGCCTCGGTCTTGACCTGCTGGTAGACAAATGGACATGACACTTACTGGTGACTGTGTTTGGCAGGTTTTGAGGACAGCAGGACGCTAGCACGCAAGATGGTGAAGCTGTACAAGCTGGCCAGTGAGCAGCTGAGCCAGCAGGACCACTACGACTTTGGCATGCGTGCTGTCAAGTCGGTGCTGGTCATGGCTGGCAGTCTCAGGCGGTCTCAGCCCAACTTGGCTGAGGATGTGATGCTGATCAGGGCCATGAGGGACAGCAACCTGCCCAAGTTCCTGTCTGCTGACATTGAGCTGTTCCAGAACATCATCTCTGACCTGTTTCCCGGTGTTGAGGTGCCCTTCCAGGTGAGTTGCACATTTTGCCCTTTGCTTTGGGGTGATGACTCATGCAGTCATGTGAAATGGATTGCATAAAAATGCCCGGCTATCATGATGTCTTGCCTTCCCCACATTGCATGCTTCAGCTTGCACGCTATCAATCATGCACAGCTGTAACTACAAATGCTCATCGTAATGTGCTGTTATCATGCAGTGTGGGCATCAGTCAACCTTACGCTGCTGTGATCTGTAATAACAAGGCTTGCTTTGCTCAAGAGAACTTGTAGCTTGAGCCTACCACCTCATGCAGGTATTGGCCAATGCATATTGCATGCTGTATTTTGGCACTGCTTGGCCTGACCTTGAGCTATGATAAGGTTGCTGCAAAGTTGAGAATGGGTGTAGGCACATGGGGAGCTGGAGGCAGCAACATGCGCAGTGCTAGAGAAGCAAGGCCTGCAGAAGCCAGCAGCCTTTGTGCACAAAATCTTGCAGCTGCATGAGACCCTGCGGGTGCGTTTTGGGGCCATGCTTGTGGGCCAAGCCGGCACCGGCAAATCTACCCTGCTGCGCACTCTGCAGGTCAGACTGCTGTCTTGCTGCTGCCTTGCACACTTACATCAGCGTCCTGAAGGTCACTGCACACAGAATGTCTCTTTACGCCATCAAGAGTGCTTCTGTCAGCCTATTTGTTGCCAGTTCCAGAACAACCATGCTTAGCCATGGTTGTGTTTTCAGTTGAAGCCGTGAGGTGACTGCTCTGCAGTACAGACAGCACCGGCGTTGCCAGCTGTACCTGGTACTTGTGACAACAAAGATGTTCTGAGTGTGCCACTCCCCTTGCACAACAGCCACCTTTTTTTGTCATGTCATGCTGCAGGGTGCAATGGACTATCTGCATGAACAGAATGGGGACAGTGAGGTGTTCCAGCCTGTGTTGAGTTACACCTTGAACCCCAAGTGTGTCTCCATGGGTGAGCTGTACGGGGAGTACAATACGCTGACCAGTGAATGGAAGGATGGCCTGGCCTCCACCCTCATCAGATCTGCTGTCACTGACGCCACACCTGTGCGCAAGTGGGTCGTGTTTGATGGCCCAGTTGATGCCATGTGGATTGAGAACATGAACACGGTAAGAATGCAACAGGTTACAACATACAAGCTCCTTGCACAAGATCATACCTGCTGCCTACCATCAAGTACCGTGCACAGCTGTCTGTCAGAACTGCGCAAGCAAATATACTAAGACCTGGGCCCAGCAGGGGCTGCCTGGTGCTGTCAGTGAGGCCAGCCGCACCTATCTGTTGGCACTGTTTGAGGAGCATGTGGACCCCGGCCTGGCTTGGCTGCGGGTTCAGGGCAGCGAGTACCTGCCCTCTGTTGACATTGCCCTGGTCACCAGCTTGGCCACTCTGCTGCAAGTCTGTGCCCTGCTGCTGCTCATTGATACCTAGCCCATTTTGCCTGCACGTGTTCCGGCAGTCTTTGCTTTGCTTGTGCTGCTTACGCTGCTGCAACTTGCTGCTGCCTTGTATTTGCCAAGACATTGCTGATTGTGCTTGCATCGCCAACACCTCCACCACCACCATCAACTCTCTTGGCACTGCTGCTCTTGCTGCATTGTCACCATCCAGTAGCACAGCCTGCTTGCTTTCTCTGTGCCAACTCAACTCCAGATGCATGTGTGCTGCTTCTGTCTGATCCGCTGTCACGCCACTGTTCTGACGCCTGTCCTGACATGGTCTGCAGTCCTTGCTAGCTCCAGACCATGGGGTGGACCTGGCACAGCCACAAGACCAGCTAGAGCCAATCCTGTCTCAGCTCTTTGCCTTTGCCTACATCTGGGGTCTGGGAGGCAGCCTCACCCATGAGTCCCACCAGCCCTTCTCTGCCTTTGTGCGCACCCAACTGGCCACCCTTGTGCAGCTGCCACCCACTGGATCTGTCTTTGACTTCTTTGTGGAGGTGAAGACAGGCCCTCAGGGTGTGGTGGCAGACATGCAGCAGTGGGGGGCTGTGCTGCCTGCCTTTGCATATCACAAGCACATGCCTTACTTTCAGATGCTGGTGCCCACTGTGGACACTGTGCGCTACTCCTTCTTGCTCAAGGTCAGCTGCCTGTGCTTGTGAAAGTTTGTTGTCACGCTGACTTAGTGTTGTAATTCTGGTGCATGAGAATACATGCTCTTCAAGCAACGTGTTTCTGAACCAGGAATTGTAGCATGGGCAAAGATGTGGATGTCTATACAAATACAATGAATACATAATCATCATCGAATTGCTGTAACAGAGCTCCACAGTCTTAGTTGAGGTTGTGGCCTTTTCTGAGACAAGACACCTGTATGGTGCAGGCTTGCTTGCAAGTGCAGAAGGCTGTGCTGTTCACCGGGACCACAGGAGTGGGCAAAAGCGTCATTGTTTCTGGGGCCCTTGAGAGACTGAGGGGCACCAAGACCGTGGTACCATACACCGTCAACTTCAGTGCTCAGACCCAGGCCATGGACACACAGGTTGCCTCACAGCCACTCTTGTTCACCTGCCATATGCATGCTTTGACATGCTGGCTCACGACAATTCAGGCATACAACTTGGCAAAGTGTGCTCTGCGTCACTCATGACCTGTCTGCTGTATGTGACTCATACATGATAAATTTGTTCAATATTTGGAGCTGTACATGGCTCTGTACACGCAAACAGGGTTGCACAGCATGCAATTGTTCAGCATTGAGCTGCTGTCAAGGATGTGCTTGTGCCACTTGCAGTTGTTCATGGAAAGCAAGCTGGAGAAGAAACGTAAGACCAGGTATGGCGCACCTGTCGGCCAGAAGCTGGTGTTCTTTGTGGATGACGTGAACATGCCTGCCAGGGAGGCCTTTGGCTCCCAACCTGCCGTGGAGCTGCTGCGTCAGTTCTTGGATTACAAGGTCAGTACACTGATGGATGTCACATCTGTGCAAATTGAGGAGAGCCCCGGACTTTTCTAAGCCTTGTAGTCCCAGCATCATTTGGGACATGGTGCAAGCTTGAAGAGGGAAGCCTTGGCTTTGAGCTTGGTTTTGCCTTTGCTGACAAACCACCTGCTGCTAATATTCATTGCTTGTGGATCTGCTAGCCTGCTGTAACCATCCTGTGGCAGAGTACTTATGCTGTTCTGGCTGTCATGCAAAGTTGCAACAGCAGTGCCTCCATGATTTGGCTCCTGCTGATCAAAGCATGCACGCGACCGATCACACATCACCTCAATACATGACACTGACTGGATGTGTACAGGGTTTCTACGACCGCAGCAAGCTGTTCTGGAAGGACATTGATGACACCACCCTAGTGGCTGCCTGTGCACCTCCAGGTACTTGCCTCTTCACCACCTGTTGCTGCCTTGCTTGCTCACAAGTGTGAGATTGCCATTCTTGAGACTCTCGGCCACACAGAAGCCATGGTGCCTGAAGAAGCACCACACCATACTTTGATTGAGCTGACTGCATTGCCAGTGCTGTTGGCTGCCTCCAGCCAGGTCAGCAATGCCTCAATGCAAGCATGCCACAAAGGATATGTTTATCAGGCACACAGTGACTGATGCGTCAACAGAGTGAGCAGCGCTTGTGGTGTGTATCACACAGGGGGAGGCAGGCAGCCGTTGAGCTCCCGCTTTGTGCGCCATTTCAGCCAGCTCTGCATCCCACCCCCCTCTGATGCAGCCATCAAAACCATCCTCACCACCATCCTGGGAGGCTTCCTGGCAGACTGGCCAGCTGACCTGCGAGCCCTGTGCACTCCAATTGTGGCCTCTGCAGTTGAGGCGTACAACCGAGTCAGTGCTGAGCTGCTGCCCACCCCTGCCAAGAGCCACTATACATTCAACCTGCGGGACCTCTCCAAGGTCGCCCAGGTGTGTCCTCATGCATTCCAATGGCATGGGCCGCACTGTGCTCCAGAGTCCAGTACTGAAATTGTGATGTATGTGACACCCAGTTTGTTTGGATGTGCATGCAAATGACAGCAGTGTGATGATTGCAATCTGCATTTGAGCTGTTGGCTTGTATCATGAGTAGAGAAGCAACTGCTGTGCATAGTAACACCTCTTTTGAACAAGCTGATTGCAGGTTTTGTGAAGGGACACTGACTACAACCATGGATGCAGGGCATGCTGATGGTGAGCCAAAAGCAATGCAACAGCAAGCAGGCGTTGGTGCGCCTGTGGCTGCATGAGAGCATGCGTGTCTTCCATGACCGCCTCATTGATGACCAGGACAAGGGGCATTTCAGGAACATCCTGCGGGAGCTGGTGGGCAAGAACCTGGGCAGTGCTGTGGGCAGTCCTCAGGAGCTGTTCCCGGAAGGCAGCAGTATCATCTTTGGCGGCTTTCTCAAGCCAGGCTTGGACCCGCAAGACAGGCCCTATGAAGAGGTTAGTACTGCCTAAAGATGCCCCACAGAAGTCTGCATGCTGGATGTGCAGCTGTTCCAGTTCATTGAAGCTGGGTAAGAAGCAGGAAATCCAGCAGCATCTTCTGCTGCGCTCATTGAGAACTCCTGACTCTTTTGTGTGCTGCCATGCTGTCGGACCAGGCTGGAGCATCTTCTGCGGTGTTCATTATGAATCCCCGACTCCTTTTGTGTGCTGCCATGCTGTTGGACCAGGCTGGAGCATCTTCTGCGGTGCTCATCATGAATCCCCGGCTCTTTTTGTGTGCTGCCATGCTGTTGGACCAGGCTTGATCTGCAGGCTGACCTTGCCATTGCCTCTGCTCTTCAGATTGTGGACCAGTCCAAGCTGATACAAACACTGGAGCGCTTTCTCGAAGACTACAATAGCAGCAGCAGCAAGCCCATGGGCTTGGTCTTCTTCCAAGATGCTGTGGACCACATCGCCAGCATAGCTCGGGTGCTGCGCCAGCCTAGGGGCAATGCACTGCTTGTGGGAGTGAGCGGCAGCGGCAAGCAGAGCCTCACACGCTTTGCTGCTGCTCTTGCTGGCTGTGCTTGTCACCAGCTGGAGCTCACTAAGGCCTACGGCCTCACAGAGTTCAGGGAAGACCTGAAGGTAGGCTCTGGAAGTTGCATCATGAGCTGCATGAAGCTTTTGCTTGTGCTTGATCTGCCGTGCCACATTGATGCCAGAGCAAAGCCAGTCCTGCAAAGTTCTTGTGGGCAAAGTTGATTAGATGTGAAGACAGGTTTGCCTAAGAGGCGGGCTGTTTTGTTTGGCATCCAGCATCTGCAATGTGTGTGCTGCAATACCAAGCTGCTGTTGGCAGCTGTGGTTTCACAGCTCTTGCATTTTGCGCTGCATTCAGCTCCAAAAAACCATACTTACAATGTCACCTACTGCTGCCAAGACGTTTCTGGTGCTAAGCATATCAAATTGAAAGTGCTTTGCGGCTCAATGCGGCTTTTGTAGGACACTCCCTCAATACAGCACTCTCTATGCTATTTGGGATGCCAGTCTCAGCTGTGGGGTGCGTGTTATGATGCAGAAATTGTATCACGTTGCTGGAGTAGAGGGCAAGCCTGTGGTGTTCCTCTTGACTGACAGCCAGATCAGCAAGGAGAGCTTCCTGGAGGATGTGAACAACCTGCTGAACAGTGGTGAGGTGGCAGGCATGTATGCACCTGAGGACAAGGAGGGCATCATTGGCAGCATCCGAGAATGGCTACTCACCCAGGGTGCACCCACAACCAAGGTGTGCCTCAACCGCCTCCTGCTGATGCAAATGTACTTAAACCTGTTGTTTTGCTGCACAGTGACTTCTTATGGCAACATGTGGTGTGCTGCATGCTTGCTGAAACATGCCTTTCCTAATCTTCTCTTCACCCTAAGCATCAGCACAGCATTTGAGGTTGCAGTTTGCTTGAAATTGCGCTGAAATGCACAACGTAAAAACACAGCATACTTGGGATAACACCAACTGCAAGCAAATCTGCCCTGTGATTTTGACCTGGACAATAGACCAAATTTGTTGCAGGAAGCATGCTGGTCGGCCTTCATCAACCGCGTGCGGGACAACCTGCACTGTGTGCTGGCTATGAGCCCAGTTGGGGGTGCCTTCAGAGCCCGTTGCCGTATGTTCCCCTCCCTCATCAACTGCTGCACCATTGACTGGTTCCGCCCCTGGCCAGACCAGGCCTTGCTGTCTGTCAGCACCCAGATTCTGGCGCCTTGTGACCTGGCTCAGTCGCACATCAAGCCTGCCCTGGCCAGTATGTGTGTGCACATCCACACCAGTGTGGCAGTAGCATCAGACAAGATGTTTGGACAGCTCAGACGCAGGTACGCAACCCGTTTCCCTGGCATGGGTGACCCTAGACTGAACATGCCGTGATATAGCAGAAGCAACATAGAGGCATGGAGTCTGTCAGCCCTGCATCTGCAATAATCAGAATGACAGATTATCAGTGACTAACCCTCACATGGCACTGCAGTTGTGCATCTTGCAAGTCTGTTGATCAGCTTGATGTCGGTCCTATTGCAGGCTTCCCCACACTTGCTGGTCTGACTCTTGCCCAGGCCACAGAGCTTTGCTTGCTGCAGTAGCCTGGTGCCCTGTGTGTATCACATGCTTGAGATCTGAGCTGAAGCTGTGACATGTGCAGGTACTACACAAGCCCCAAGAGCTACATGGATCTGATCAGCCTGTACACCAGCTTGCTGGCGGAAAAGACTGGCGAGTATGGGGAGGCCAGGGACCGCCTCTTGAATGGTCTCAACAAGCTGCAAGACACCAATGCTGTGGTGGATAGCATGCAGGCCCAGCTCAACCAGCTTCAGCCTGTCCTAGAAGAAAAGGCACAGGTACACTCTTGTTCCTTTTCCTGCTGCTGGCGCCAGACATCACTGCTGACGCTGCTAGAAGACATGCCCTACACAGGCTGTGCCAAGCTTGTGAGCATCAGCCTGTCAGGAGCTGACTTCACTGCAGGCTGTCTTCCTTGAGGGTGCCCAGAGCCTGACCCTGCTAAGCTTAGCTACATTGGCAGTTTGCAGTTTCAGCATCTGTGTGACTGTCTGCCGCAGGCCACAGCAACCCTGCTGGAGCAAGTGACAGTAGATCAGAAGCAGGCAGAGTCAGTGAGGACGACGGTGAGCAAGGAGGAGAGCGAAGTGAAGACAAAAGCAGCAGAGACGCAGGCTCTGGCTGATGAGGCCAAAGCTGACCTAGATCAGGCCTTGCCTGCCCTCAATGCTGCTTTAGACAGCCTGAATGCTCTGAACAAGGGAGACATTGTGGAGATCAAGAGCATGCTCAAGCCCCCACCACTTGTTCAGATGACTATGGAGGTTGGCACCTGCATGTTGCTTCATGCCTGTATGCCCTTTTGCTGCGTTTGAAAGTGGAGCTTTTTCTTGTTGCTTGCATGCATCTTCTGCATGCAGATTTGCCCATGTGAGTGCTTATCGAAGCTCAAAGATTGGCACACTGTCATGTTGTGTTTGTTGTACATCTGCACAGATCTTATGCTTCAAGTCTCCAAATCATCTGCATGCAGATGAAACATGCACATATCATTATGAGCACCCAATAGCTGTTCTAGCCCCAATTGCCTACTCTTTTGTCTCCTTCACCTCAACATGAAACCAGTTGCAACCCTTGCAAGTGTGATTTGTTTGGCTTTGGCGTTGCATGCTGACTAGCTTAGGCACTGACATGACTGCTGTCTGGTGTAGGCAGTGTGTACCTTGAAGCAGGAGAAGGCAGACTGGGACACTGCCAAAAGGGTGCTGGGAGACTCAGGCTTCATGCGCAGCCTGCTGGAGTTTGACAAGGACCACATCCCAGATGGCGTCATGAAGAAGCTGCGCAAGTACACGGACAGCCCTGAGTTCACTCCTGAGGCGGTGGCCAAGCAGAGCAAGGCCGCCCAATCGCTGTGCATGTGGTGCCGAGCCATGGAAGTCTATGACCGCATTGCTAAGGTACCTGGAATGGCACCTGCCAGACCTTGGGTTTACAACGTGTATAGGGAAAGATGGTAATATGTTGTGCAACAAGACTGCCTTCCTTGCTTAACATCACCACATGCTGCACTGGTCTATGCTCCTGTTTGATCACGTGCCTTTTGGTAGCATGCTAGGGGTTGGATGACTTCCCATGTTGAAAGGAACTGTTGTGGCCCATGCAACATTGTGTCTGGCTTGACATATGTTGTCTTTTGTTGGAGGTGGTTGAGCCAAAGAGGATAGCGCTGAGAGGGGCAGAAGCGCTGCTGATAGCAGCCAATGCCCAGCTTCAGGAGAAGCAGGCTGCCCTGAAGGCTGTGGAGCAAAAGGTAGCAGGTCTGGAGGCAGCCCTGGCAGCAGCCGAAGCTGAGCAGGCCAGTCTGAAGGAGCAGGCCAGTGTGACTGCCACTCGCCTGCAGCGTGCAGCAAAGCTGACAAGCGGCCTGCAGGAGGAAGGAGTACGATGGGGAAACAGCGCACAGCAGATCAAGGTATGGGGGTTGTACATGTGTCAGAAAAATGCATGATGTGGCAGGGCAGCATGCATGTGATGCATTTGCTTGGTGTCTATGCTCTTTGAGTGATGCCTGCTGTGTATAGACTCGCTGGAGAGCATGTTCAACAAGGCGTTTACACATGCAGTAACAGCAACAGTATGTATCGCATGCGTGCACTCCTCCATCTGTCATACAGTCTATGTCTCTTGCGTGTATCACAGCTCAGTACATGCAGACTAAGTTGAATCACAATGGTGCAGGCTACTATGCAGCTGCTGGTTGGAGATGTGCTGCTGAGTGCTGCTTGCATTGCCTACTACGGAGCCTTCCCTGGGGACTACAGGCAGGAGCTAGTGAGCGGGTGGGTGGAGAAGTGCAGGGAGTTTGGCATTCCTGTCTCGCCTGACTGCACCCTCAGAGGGACTCTGGCCAGCCCTGTACAGGTACTCACCAGAACCCTGCTGCTCTAGTCTGCTGAGGTATCAGGTCAAATGGTATCGAAGACCGTGCAAACGTCTGTTCCTTGACTGTTGTGTTTCAGCGTGTAAGAGGGGAAGCTGCCACCTTGCCAGGTGCAAGTACGATGTTTATTGTGTCAGAGCACAATAGCACCGAGGGATCAGCAATCCAAAGCATGACTGAATGTCCAGGTGCGAGACTGGAGACTGTGGGGCTTGCCAGCAGATGATGTGTCGGTGGACAATGGCATTCTGGTGAGCAAGGGCAAGCGGTGGCCGCTGATGATAGACCCGCAGGGCCAGGCCAATGCTTGGGTTCGCAACATGGAGGGGCGGGCAGGCCTGAAGCTGGTCAAGCTGAGCCAGCCCAACTTCTTGCGTCTCATTGAGGGGGCTGTGCGCCTGGGCCAGCCTGTGCTGATTGAAGACGTGGAAGAAACTATCGACCCAGCACTGGAGCCGCTGCTGCTCAAGCAGGTATGCACACCTTTCTTTGATGTGTTGGGATTGAACCAAGGTGATACATGTTGCCAGCAAGGCTTATGCTGGGCTGCGTCATGTGTGTTGCTCTCAGCCTCACACTTCTCACATGTCTGCATGTGCCATGGCGCATGTGCAACGAATGCACACATGAATTTGGCAGTGCACACTCTGTTATACAGCCAATGGCAAGCCTTGTTTCTTTTGTGGGGACTGGGATTGTTCCTGTTTCCAAGGACCCTTCTGTGCAATGCTGTCACAGGTGTTCAAGCAAGGCGGCCAGTCCCTAATCCACCTAGGAGACTCAGATGTGGAATATCACCCTGGCTTCCAGCTGTACATGACCACCCCCCTGGCCAACCCCCACTACCTGCCTGAGGTCTGCATCAAGGTCACCCTGGTCAACTTCACAGTGACAGGGCCCGGCCTGGAGGAGCAGCTTCTGGCTGAGCTGGTGCGCAAGGAGAGGCCCGACCTGCAGGCCAGCAAAGACCGCCTCCTGCTGTCCATCAGCAACGATAAGCGCCAGCTCAAGGTGCACCTCCGCCCCTTCACTCTACCTCATCCACTTTCAGCGACATTTCTTGTGCATTGCAGGCCACATTTCTGCTTTGTGGCAGTATCGCACTGTCTGTGTGTGTGTGTGTGTGTGTGTGTGTGAATCAGCAGCACTCGTTGAAAGTCTGCCTGATGTGGGCATGCCTTGCTGTGGGCATGACTGTTGTGATGTTGAGTGTGGGTGCTGAGCGTGGTGGTGCTTGATGATGGTGGTGGTGAGTGTGGTGCAGGAGCTGGAGGACAAGATCCTGAAGCTGCTGAAGGAGGCCAAGGGCAACATCCTGGATGATGAGGTCCTCATCAATACCCTCAACAACTCCAAGCTCACTGCTGGCATGATCCAGAATCGGCTGCGAGAGGCTGAGGAGACAGAGGACAGCATCAACCAGGTACACCAGCCACCTTTCATCTGGCCTTGCTGCATGCCACACGAGTGTGAGGATAGCCCTTGCTGAGTGCTTACTGCTGCAAACTTGCTCCTGCTTGCCTTATACAACCCCATCTCATTTGAAGCCATCGCAGCAATGATTTACCTTGCAACAGCTGCCTCTGCAAGCTGAGTGTGACAATTCCTGTCAAGACATTAGAGTGTCATCAGTCAAACACCGATGCAACAGTGTAACATGTGCTGAAACAGCTGAGTCCTGGATGCTACCACGGCATGCAAAGCAGAACTGGTTGAGGTTTGAATGCAGGCTAGAGAACAGTATCGGTCTGCAGCAGCAGGTGCATCCACCTTTTACTTTGTGGTGGCAGACCTGGCCCTCATCTCCCCCATGTACCAGACCTCCCTCTCCTACTTCATCACCATGTTCAATCACTGCATTGACGCCAGTGACAAGGCCCCGGAAGTCTCAGCCCGCCTGCGCCTCCTCACTACCTTCGCCACCCGCTTCATCTTTGACAAAGTGCAGCGGGGCCTGTTTGAGCAGCACAAGCTGCTGTTCTCATTCATGCTGGCCACTGCTACTGGCAGAGCAGCAGGCCAGGTCACTCAGGTGTGCCCCTGCTTTGCATACTCTGGTTTCCAGCAATGTCAGGCAGTGATCAAACGCACCTGCAGCATTTACTGCATGCTGCAGATCATTCCAGTTCCTTATCATCATACTGCTGTACTCATGTATTGATGAGCTTCCCTCCACCAGTCGTCAAATGCAGTCCCACGATGCCAACATTGTCAACAACATGAATAAAATAGGCCATTGAGTTTGGCACTACAACATGATACAAGCGGATGAGTAGTACATTCATATAATCGCTCACTATGCCATGCGCCCATTACAAGGCTTGTGCAGCATCCATTGCAGCTTGCTGAGGCTTGTCAGCTGGTGCAGGCTGAGTGGAACTTCTTCTTGCGTGGTGGGCCCGAGCTGGGTAGTGCAGCCAGTGACAGGGCATCACCATCATGGCTGCCATCCTCCCAGTGGGGCCAGATTGTGCAGCTAGCTGGGGCTGTTGGCCCACTGGAGGGCATTGCTGACAGCATGTGCCTGCCTGAAGAGAGCATAGACTGGCAGGAGTGGGCTGCGTCCAGTCAGCCTCACCTGCAGTCCCTGCCCCCTGTCTGGGAGCATACATGCACCAGCTTTCATAGACTGCTCCTGCTCAAGGTGTGTGCATGCCGTATGTCAGCAAGACCTGCTTTGATTGCTGTTATGTGGGTGAGTGCAAGCAAGGATGGACATGCAATGGTGAGCTGCACCGCAAGGCCTTTGGCAACCCAGGGTGTGGTCTGTGCCTTCTGTTCAGAGGCACAGCAACCATATATACACCAATATCTTGGTGCTAGTCATTCATACTTCAAGACAGGCATGCTGTGAAATAATGCATGATCTAGGCCCGCGGTCAGCTGTCTTTGGCCAATTGAGTGTGCACCAATTGAGGCGTCTGAATATGCATGGACAATGCAGGTGATGAGGGAGGACAAGCTGCTGTTGGGCTGCCAGAGATACATTGGAGATAGCCTAGGGGCAGCCTTTACCCAGGGGCAGCCCTGGACCTTGGATGGCATGCTGCCTGACACTACAGCGCTCACCCCCATCATCTTCATCCTCACCTCTGGCGCAGACCCTACTGCCATGCTACAGGTACGCCTAAGAACCCATGCAATGTGTAACAACATTTCTGTGCAGGGACTGGGAAGACCAAAGAGCTTTGGTCTCCGCTGCATAGATAAGCACATCAAGGTCATGCATACAGCTCCGATTGCTCACTGGGCATGTGCATGCACAGAACAAGCAATTCTTATGTTTGTGTTTGACATTGTGCCAAGAGACTTGCTCCAGTCAGCCTGTGTCATGATTTTCACAGAGGGGTTGCGAACCTTTCAACTGGGTAGCTTGTGTGCAGAGATTTGGAGAGAAGCAAGGCATGAAGCCTGGGGAGCGTTTGCACATGGTCAGTCTGGGACAGGGGCAAGGGCCTGTTGCAGAGACCCTTGTGGCCCTGGCAACCGCGGAGGGTGATTGGGTTTGCCTGCAGAATTGCCATCTTGCCAAATCCTGGATGCCCAGGTGACAATCTCCCTGTTGCACTGATTGCCTGCCAGGCATCAGTGGTTGCAAGGCATACAGTGATGTGATGTGGACTGTGAGTTGTCTCCTTTCTCGATGCAGCTTTTGCAAGAGACTCATAATGCGTGCAGGTTGGCAAGCATTGTGGAAGAGCTGGCCAAGAGCAAAGTGCGGCAGGAAGAGGGAGACGGCGGGGTGCACCCTGATTTCCGCCTCTGGCTCAGTTCCATGCCCAGCCCAGACTTCCCCGCCTCAGTATTGCGGAGCAGCATTAAGCTGACGAGCGAACCGCCCAAGGGCGTGAAGGCCAACATCACCAGGACGTATGCTGACATGACCGCCGAGCCATTCCAGTCCTCCTGCCCTTCCAAGCCCACCGCCTGGAAGAAGCTGCTCTTCTCCCTCACCTTCTTTCACGCTGTGATTCAAGAGAGGCGCAAGTTTGGCAGCATTGGATGGAACATACCCTACAGCTTCAACCAGTCTGACTTGGAGTGCAGCATGATGGGGCTGGCCAGCTTCCTGAACGAAGCAGAGGAGCAGGTGCCTTGGCCAGCTATGGAGTATGTGCTGGGCCAAATTAACTATGGTGGGCATGTCACTGATGACATGGACCGACGCTGCCTCCTGTCCACCCTCAGGCGGTTTATCACACCCAGAGTGATGGACAAAGACTACTGTTTCACACCAGTGTCTGGCACATACTATCCACCTTCTGCTGGAAGTCTGGAGCAATGCAGGCAAGTGCTCTGAACTGTTGACGGCACCCTCAAGCACTTGCATTGGTGATTCAGAGTCACACAGTGCATCCCCAATGGTCTGTCCACATACACTCTGCTGGCCTGCAATCACTTTCATCTCGCTACACAGTGTTGGTATGAATCGAGATTGCATATTGCCAACAGCCGTACAAATCTGCAGTGTGTTCAGAGTTTGCAGAAGCCTAGCACATCAATGGGTGGCGTTGTCTGCAATGCTGCAGGGAGTTCATCAAGGCACTGCCGGCCACAGAGACCCCAGAGGTCTTTGGCATGCATGAGAACGCCAACATAGCATTTGAGCTTCAGGAGACACACCGGGTCCTAGACACTATACTAGCCATGCAGCCACGTCTAGCCACCCTGCCAGGCAGCACCACCCCTGACCAGCAGGTAGCTGCCATAGCAGCTTCTATCCTAGACAAACTTCCTCCAATACTCAGCATGGCTGAGGCAGCGCCTGGGGTCTTTGAACGCACACCAGCAGGTCAGCTGAACTCTTTAGCAGTGGTGCTGGGGCAGGAGATGGAGCGGTTCAACAGGTTGAGTGCGGTGATGAGCAGCAGCCTGGAGGAACTGCAGAAGGCGCTGCAAGGGCTGGTGGTCATGTCTGGCGAGCTTGAGCTCATGTCCACCTCCCTGCTCAATAGTCAGGTGAACACAGTCACTGCTGTTGTGTGTGATCTGTACAAGCATGTGAGGTGCTTGCAAATGAGTCATCTGTCTTGAGTCCATTCTGTTTGCTTGTTGAGGGTTGCTGTGAGCCTGCAAAGCAGATGGACTCAGTCACACTGTGTTGAAGAGCAAGCAGGTAGTCATCACGACATGTCTGCAACTTGTGCATGAAAAGGGAATAAGCTGGAGCTGTCTGCAAAAGCTTCTGTCGCATTTGCCCAAGCTCACCACGGTAGAACACCATACCAGGTCACTTCACGGCTGCCCTGCTGAAAGGCTGAGGCATGTACCTCATGTCACAGGTACCTGAGTTGTGGAAGAGGGTAGCCTACCCCTCCCTGAAGCCGTTGGGCAGCTGGGTAGCTGACTATCACCAGCGAATAGCCTTCATGCGCTCTTGGCTCAGGCAAGGCCTGCCAAAGAGCTTCTGGCTGCCAGGCTTCTTTTTCCCTCAGGGCCTTATGACAGGCGTGCTACAGACACATGCACGCAAATACGGCATTGCCATAGATAGTCTCAGCTTCGCTTTCCAAGTCAGCCAGCTGAAAGAACCAGCAGAGATTGTAGATGCACCAGAAGATGGCATCCTCATAAATGGGTTGTGGCTGGAAGGGGCTCAATGGCAGAATGGCTGCTTGACAGAGTCTAGCCCAGATGTGATGTATTCCCCCTTGCCTGTCATCCATTTCACTCCAGTCCAGGATTATGTGGCCCCTGACACTGAGTATGATTGTCCACTGTACAAAACTTCGGCTCGTGCTGGGGCTCTGTCTACTACAGGGCAAAGCACCAACTTTGTTCTCTGTGTCAGCTTGCCAATCAGGGAAGGTACCGACAGAGACCATTGGATCTTGCAGGGTGTAGCGCTGCTTTGTATGCTAAACAATTGAAAGTTCAATGGCAGCCAGTGAAAGGAAGCCCAGTCAATTCAGCAATTGTAACATTTTACTAGCATGATCACATTTTTGATGCATGTGGTTCTGCACTGTGGTTGCTATGGTTCTACAGCATGAGTCCAAAAGTTGAGTCTGGACTGTAATGACATTACTGTAGACAGTACGTAATGACAGCTCCATACAAGTCCGTCAAAAGTACAAAGGCAAGGACATGTCGCTAAACTTCTACTGTTGAGGAGACAAGCTCTGGAGCTGCCCAAACAGCAAGTGCCCAACCCAGGTAACAGCATGTACCGGTACAATACATTGATCTGCAGAGCTCTGCAGCTGCCCTGCAACTTCATGTAAAACAGTGTACGGTACATATTTTGTCACCTCATGCATTTTAGTCACCGGATGCGTGCTGCGAAAATCGATCAGAATCCTGACCTAACGCAAGCTGATCATCTTCAGGAGTCTTTCTGCAATCTCTTCTGTGTACTAGAAAAGAATCACGCCATGATATCAAGTCGCAGGTTCGTCACTGCTTGTTGTCTGCTGTATAACAATACGTGTTCCAGATATGAGGGACTTCTCGACCTGTCGACGTGACACGTTTGCGGTCGCTTGCAGGGGTAAAACACACCTACAATGCAGCTTTGACTTACAGTGGCTTGAAAGGAGGTAGTGCAAGGCTCGGTAAGGAAAAGTTACATTGTCCGCTGGCAGGACTGCTGCAGGAACGTGTTTTCCCTGCCTGGTGTTGTCACTTAACCTGAGTTTCGACAACAACTGGCCCGACGCCCTAACGGCTTGCAAAATGCTTGCAGGAATGATTCCATGTTGCGAAAGCCCTTGCCTGCTATCGCCAGGGGGTTAGCACGTCTTCCGACCAGCGCGTCCGAGATCCTAAGTTTTGGGTAGCGTGACTGGCTTTCTCAGGTAACGAACCGTCGATCATCAATTTTCGACGGTGTGGACGTCTCGACTCTAGATTGGATGGGCACCCAAATAGCTATTACGTAGCTTTTTGCCGTCTATATTGTCCTGCGCAAACTGTAGAGGCTTTGCTACAGAGCAGCTTCGGACATTGGTGCGTGCATGCGATTATGTTTAGCAGCAGGATGACAAATTGCAGCTGTTGCTTGCTGCATTCACCACCTCAAATCACGCTTGCGGTCTGCATTCCTACCTCTGATTTGGGACATAGTGCACCACATGATGTGTGTTCCTGTGCAGCACCCATGTCCTGTATGCTGATATGGCCTGTGCAGCATCAGCTGATATGTTTGTGGACTCACACATGCTTCTGTGAGGCACAGGGTCTCTTGTAGGCCAAGTGTGTGACGTGAGCCTCCACAATACAGCATGGCAGCTACCAGCCAGCCCAGAATTAAGGCATGAGTGGCAGTGGAATTTGTTTAGCTAAGGATTTCACAGATGAAATCGAGGGCGCCAAGTGCAACATCTGCAACCGCACTGTGAGCGCAAGACAGCGCCTCATCTGTGACGAGCAACTGCATGGATGGTGAAAATGGTGGAATCACCTTGAGTGTGCCCCACCTCAGCTGTTCAGCAGGCTAGACAATCCCAACAGCACACCCTCAGTAATTGCCAGCACCGACAAACTCTGTGCATGGTGCACAGAGCCAATCATAAGTGGCAGCAGCCAATGGAGCAAATCTTGGTTTGGGTGGAATCATGCACATTGTACAGTGGGCACAATGTCCGAGTTTCTTGGCATACTGCGTCATCTGCAACTGAAGTACCCTGGCAAAAAGATGCCAACGCACTGCCACTGGTGGAAGACCTTGGATGAGCTCAAGGAGATGGCAGGCATGCAGAGCTTGCCAAATATCATTTCAATCAGCTCAGAAGGCTTGCAAAGCAAGTCAGCCAGCTTGACAAAGTCAGATAGTGAGTTAGACGGTGGAGATTCCAGTCAGAGAGCGCCACAGTCACCGACAGCTGTTACGCGTCGTGGAATAGCTAGTGCCAGGGATTGGTCGGAAGATGAAGAAGAGCCTCAATCTGAGGTTGAAATCGAGGTCAAGGCACAGGTTCAGGTCAGGGCCAGAGACAAGTGTGAAATCAGGTCTAGGGCCAGGCCAAGCATGGTCAGGCGTCCAGTCAGGCAAAGGCGTGGCATAAAGCGCCAATTACATGCACAAATTGCTGCATCATCAAGTGAGAATGAGGACACATCATCTTCATCAGACGATAGCATTGACCATGATGGGGGGTCTGACAGTGACTGCTCTTACTGTCCTCCTACTGCCCGTAATGTTGAAAGAAGCAGTGATGATGACTTACCTATTACCAGCAGTGAAGATGAGGCCTCTGACAACAATTCGGAAGGTCATGCCTCAGAATCTGACGATATCATCAATCTCATCGATACCATTGATGGGAACCAAGACACACAGGTGTATGAGCCTGTGTTGGATCTAACAATACCACCCCAAACTGTGCCTGGGCCAGGTGTAGCGCGCCACAAGAGGCTCTGTACCACAGACAGGCGTTAAAACAGCTAGTGCATGACATAAACAGCAGAGCAGTTTTGACGTCCAAGTTTGACATCCAACTCTTGAAGATGTGTTTTCAAAGTTATTTTCTTGTACGAGTCTATCAACTCTTCAAAATTACTGAGTGATCCATCACTTTGACTGATCAATGAGTTGAGACTGCTATATTGTGCATGCTTGTGTTCCAGTTTGGTTGCTTACATTGTCCTGTATTCACATATGTATTGGTGATGCAGACTTTGATGGGGAAGTTCTGATGTTTCACCCCACAACAACTGTACTATATACCTTGCTTGTGTACGAAAAGATAGGAGCTGTCCGACTTCGTGCGTTGTCACCGGATATTGAGCGTTCTTGAAGACAACGCCAGATAAGTTGCTCCAGTGTCAATGATACAGTGTTGTGCTATGTTGTGGATGAAACGTGTGATGCTGTGGACAACGTAATCCATACCACGAAAGTAAACTGATATACGAATGACTGCATGCTATATAGTGAATAATGAAGGGTCACAAGCCCCTCAGGATGCACTTTAACCTGCACACTGACTCAATTGACTTGCAAGTATGATCGGCCGCAGCATATTTGAGCTTTCAGAAGCAACCAACCTTCAACTCCAGCAGCGGCTGGGCTGCTCATGTGCATGATGAGATCTGTCTGTGAGTGACAGCTAGGTCTAGCAGAGTTGCACACAAAAGCAATAAAGACCAACACAAGTGATATATTAGTAATGGCAGTCTTTACACCAAAAGCACAACAAGTTCAGCTACCACACTTTCAGTGCACCTGTCACAATGCCAGAGGCAAAGCAGCCCTCCTAAGTTGACCACATCATTCAAAGGAGCTTTCATTTGTGATTGGACGCGGCATAGCTTCTTAGTCCGTCTTTTCTCAATACAGGGGCTGGGTGTGTTGAGGAGACAGGCTTCCGTATGCAAGATTGGATGCAGCGTTTTGCAGGGACTGTGCAGGACATAACTGTAATGGATAATGCCAATCGGTGCCTATTCAGAGAGCTAGATGACAGGTACAGAGGGTACTCATTGCCCTGTAGCTGCATAATGTT
>JAABUP010000818.1_pt1 | contig 66987 bp, 54 predicted proteins | sample 5559201 | NCBI WGS metagenome assembly JAABUP01 (sample SAMN10711887, study PRJNA513373) | rock metagenome | isolation source: Antarctica rocks | place: Antarctica
GGACGTCAGCTAGGTAGCTGGCAATGGCAACAGGGTCGGTAGGCTATGGAATAGCCTATCTGACTAAGGACTAGAAAACTAAGGAGGAAAACTACGATACATGCAGGTAACACACGAAGAGTACGCAAGTGGGCAATCCGATAACCCACCACTCTGGTAGAGGGGTCATTGGGCCAAGCCGACACTATGACATTTCTGGAATAGCTCAGAAGACAGCTTACATAACGGACGTGACGTTCTAATCTAGCAAGATCGTCCTTTCAAACTGTCTTCTTCGAGGGGATGCGTCAAGACTATTGAATCATTCTGTCAGAGATGATCAAATGCTTTAAGCCCTCCGTTATGAGTGCTCCAGGGTTGTTCTTTCCCATCCTTGCTGCGGGATTATCCTTTCGCGTCCTTGCTGAGCAACCCGAGTTCCGATAATCTCAGGCCAAAGAGTTCCAAATCCCGTGAAGAAATATGAGCGACATTGATAAAACTTTCCTGCCAGCCCATTGAGTTTCCGTGCCTCCTCTAGCTCCCCAAGACTGTGCATTACAACGCTCTTAGACCAGTAAATGATTGCCTCGGCGTAGCCGGCATCCCATTGACAGTGGCTTGCAGCGTCTAAGGCGATGTCGTAGCAGTCGCGGGCCCCATGCATGTCATCTTTGATATGTGCAATCAAAGCCAGCCCCAAGAGCGCAGAGAACCGATTGGTCTTACCAGCTCTACTAAGGGCACTGGCATTCTCATAAGATTGAGCAAGCACTTGAAAGAGCTCGTGCGCCTTGTCGAACCCTTGTCGAATATCTCTCTGTAGAGATGCATAGCCGGAAGCGGTCGGTTGAGTGAAGATGACCCACATACCTTGCATCAGGTAGGCATACGCCAAAGCAAGCCTCAATCGCTTCGCGCTCCCGCTTTCTCGGGACTGATAGATGGTGAGATCATTTAATTGTGCCGATGCGTACTCTATACCTAACACAGTCTCACCTAATTCACAACATACTGCAGCCAGGTGAGCCATGGCCTTGCACATCATGGATGCCTCGGGTCGTCCCGCATGCAGTATTCGCTCGAGACATCTCCTCGCTTCCTTGAAATGACCGGAGAAATGGTGAATTTTGCCACGGAGGACGCCCATTTCGCAAATCTGAATCGTTTCTAGAGTCGATACATTTCCTGGGTGCCAGGGCATGTATCCGTCAAGCTCATCAAGTGCAGCTTGGAGCTGCTGGCGCCCAAAGAAGACGTCGGCATTGAATAGCACAAATTCTCCGTAATAGCCGTTCGATCTTTGATCAGCACGAGGAAATTCCAGACGCTCCGCTTCCGACCCCCATCTGCACGACGATATACGGGAGAGGATCCTCTTTCGTAATTCAACTCTCTCTCGTAATTGAACGCCCACCGGAAAGCGTGTCCCAATGCTCTCAGCTGTCGCTATAACGGTACTCTTCCAGTCTAGCGTTGAATAATATGAAGCTGATAAGCAAACTTCGATGACGTATGCTGCTGGCAATGCCTTTTGAACATCAATTTCCTCCAGAAATGGCAGGACGTGTTTGAGTAGAGGCAATATTGACGTCGCAATAGAGAAGGAGTATAAAGGCTCCAAACGTCGGTCCATAGGGAAGGCATAGAGGACGACCTTCACCGCTTCAGTCTTCCATCGCATGTGATCCTTATCGTGGGTTATTCGCGTCAGCAACTGCGGGTCTATTGAAATGTACCTGGTTTTAATTGTCGATTGGTCCAAATGAATAGCCTTAAGCTGGTGTAGATCGCAAGTCGCTTTTGCACACATCTTCTTGTTCTGGACCACCTCTACAGTGTTGACGTTTTGAAGAGCAACTTCTCCGTTCTCGCCCCAAGTCAACAAAGGCCCTCGGGCTCGTTCTAGGAGACGCTCCGGTATCTTGGATTGGCCGAAGAAAGATAGAAGTGTTGCCAGAGCTTGTGAAGCAGGATCGATGGTGTAAGATTGATAGGCAGGTGCGGTTATTGCCACTGAGTCTTGACTGGAAGTGCCTGCCTGGTCGACCACGCCACTGAAGATAGATGCACTTAGGCGCCCGGAAAGGGCTGGACTGTAATAGGTAGACGTAGTTGAAGAAGTAGAATGATTCTGTGCAGCAGGATCGACCATGCATGTTCGCTTACTCACAACATTGCGTGGTAGAGCCAAATTGCCCTTTGTATCGTCGTTGTTGGTCGCATCCGACACGGGCGTGAGGATTCCGCTGTTGAAGCCCGGCTCGGGCGGGCTCACCACGTCGACTTCGCCAAGGTGATAAGAGGTGAGCAGGGTTGCTCCTGCTTGCTCCATCTCTCGATATTTATGGCCGACGTTCGACGGAATGCTCTCGTCGTGAGAGATCAACTCAGGATTGGTCCACGCGATGGAGCGACCCGCATTGTCACTTTCACCGCGCTTGCGCTTTCCAGAGGCTCGTTCAAGTAGGAAGGTCGCTTCAGGACCTGTACAAGTCAGTCAATGTCATCAAGTAATAGAGAGATCCGCACTTGTTTTACAGAGGCCAAGGTCGTTTGCCTTCTCTTCTAGGGGACGACTTGAGAGCGAATCATAGTATCGCGCCATACGTTTCACAAGGATTGCACTCTGAAATGAGTTCAACCTTTCCACTGTGCGTCTTGCCACGCCGCATATGAGGAGTAAAGCATATGCAGGGCCAGCCACTCTTGAAATCAGCCATAAAAGCTGTTCGTACATCGCACCACCCTTGCGAGTCTCGCGAGTTTGAGAAGAGGCGATGTGGCCACTTCTGAGCGCTTCTAGGAATGTACCTGCTTCCTCCAAAGACGCTCTGTCCTTGTTGCTCAGCGCTCCTATGTTTTTGATCGTCCGAGCTTTTTCCTGGAGTCTTGCATAGCAATCTTCGAGTTTGGTGTCCATTCGTGGGTTCTGCCGAGCTGCAAGTTCTGCTTCCAGTGAATGCAGTGCGCCACGGCACTCGATGATAAGCTGCTCTAGCTCAGCATCTTTGACATCCTCAAAGGTGTCTGTCCATGTGAATATCAATTTCTTGGGGGTGGAGACTGCGATGTGAGCAGGGCACATGGCGAGGCTGACCAATAGTCAGCAAGGCCAGGACAAGCGCGATGCAGGGCGTAAAAGCAACTTAAGATGACATACGCCAATCTCAAGTCGGGAACTGTATTCCACAAAAGGTCTCTTTCTGACTCTCTCTCAAAGAATTGAGTTCGTATTCGCCCTTGACTTCATCTCATGGCGACCCCCAAACTGTTGGACGTGGATGTGTTATATCCAGTGTCAATTCCTGATGTCCGCCGCTGAGTAATCCAGAGGCCGTCTGAGAAAGGACGGTGAGCGAATAGATTCTTAATACAGTCTTTTCTCGTGCCCAAGCTGCAGACCGACGACGTTGACTTGCTGATAGCTGGCGCTAATATGTGGGTAGTATGTGGCTGGTGATGACTAGTGGTGGCTAATGGTGGCTAGTGGTGGAGACTAGTGCAATCTGAGTGAGTGGTTGTGTTATTGCGGCGATGACTTTGGACCTGCATTATGCAAAACATATTTAGGCTCTATGCCATCCGGTCTGTCTAGCAATACTCAATTACATTGTGTACAAGCTCGTATCTAACACGATACCCTGTCTTGGAAGTGCATAGCTACGGGGTGTCGATGCCCGTGGAATATCATACATGACTGGACTTCACGGAGCTCGCCACCAGGACCTTGATCGCTCTGCTATTGAATGATTCTACGACTTATCGGAGAAGCCAGAAGATGGTGTGAACAGGCCTCCTATCCTTGTGTCGCCGCCTGATTTAACCAAGTTGTAAAGATGATTTCGTTCTTCGCGATAAAGTCTACAAATCTTAGTCAAGTCGCGAACCCTTTGTTCTAGTTCGGCAACAGTGTGCGCATTTTCAAGTTCCTTCTCCTTTCGGCGCTGCCGAAATCTTGCTGAAGCGCCTGCGTTGCGCTTTCGTTTCTCGTCGCTCGATCTCGAACCAGACTCCAGGTCGACAGGTATCTGTATAAGGCCGTTGGGAGTTTGAAAGGAGTAGCTGCTCTGCGCCCGAGAGCCTACGCGTTCATGAGATGACAAGGCTAGTGGTTCGACCGGTGTTGGAAATGACGCCGAATGAGTTGATGCTGGATAGGTTATTGAGGATTGCTGGAGTGCTGCTGTGCCATAATGAGGGGCAATTGAGAGGTGACTATTGTGATTGAAAGAAGATTGCGAGGTATGCCGACTCGCATCCTGTGAGTGTACTGATTGCAAGGCCTCCATGCTAGACATCCTTGGCTTGGGTGAAGAGGTGGAAAGAGGAGGCAACGGGAAGGTTCCGGGCTCCATTATGTCGACCTCCCTTACGATAGACGGATATTGCTGCGGTTTGGCGGTCTCTAGGCGACTGCTTCGGCCCAAGGATGCCGCGTGCAGCGCTGTCGCTTGAGGACACGATTTTTGGCTGGACCCATGGATCAATAATCCAGTCTGGGCTTGCCTAGGAAGTGAGCCCGTCCAATCCACCTGAGACGATTCAAAACAGGGTGAGCGGCAAGGACGATACAGATCGCTCCCTCGTCGAGAGGCTCCACCGGGCGTGGTCGATTGAATTGGATTGAGAATATTTTGAATATTCGAGGAGGAACACGATCCCACAGCGCTTGAGGGCTTGAAGGACGTCATGCCGAAAAGTGGGAGAACCTGGAGCGCCGAAGCTTTCTAGGATTTCAACCAGAAACACTCTGTGGCCATCGCGCTCCTCGCTCAGCAGGTACGAGTGATGAGAAGATTGATGACCGTCAAAGCATTATTGTGAGGGGAGAAGAGAGAAGTCAGGCAGGTACAAAGACAGGGAGTGCGATTTTATTGGGATCGTAACGTAGTAGGTGTGATCATCACCTACTAAATCCTCTGTCTTATTTCATCGACGCCGAACTCCTTTACCGTCCACGCTGATCGTCCTGGAATCATTTTGAGTGTCAAGATATTTCACTTTGTTAGAATAATATCATCATCAAGGGGAGATCAGGTTCATGCAGGTTCATGAGGCCATCACACGTACGGGCCAATCAGGATTCCGTCCGCAAAGTATGGTAACGTGGAGCTGTCGACAATACCCCAGAACGTATTGGAAAAGCTCCCAAAATGTGGTAGTGCCAGGACAAGTCGCAAACCGTTCGACAGATGGCAAACCGTTCGACAGACAGAAAACGGCTAAGCGCGGGAAATCAGCCCCTAGTCCCCACGCGAAGGGCTTAGCCCGGTCTGCGTGAAAGCTGTATTCCTTCATGGCTGAAAATGGCGCGGCATTTCACACCCTGCCCCTCTCCAAACAGGATGGGGTGAGGCTACCAGGCGAGGTGGAGCTTACACCCCTATCTGGAGATTCAGTTCTTGGAGTACGATATCACGCGCAGGGGACACACTCGGTCCGGAGGTTGCATGCCTTTGGATCACGCTATTAAGAGTACGTGTATGTTTTGCTTAAAAACCGCCTCCTGCTGTTCTCGTTGCCTTCACTTACGTCTGACTTGTCTAAACCGTCTTACACTTACTATGTTTGCGATGGCGAATGCAGCGTCATATTTGCCGGAGACCAATTCCGCCTGGTCAGCTTTCAAGGACATCCAGATCAGCGAGGAAATTGAGCCTACTTGCAGCTCACTGACAACAGGTGCACAGGTGATGTGCCCTAGGTTCTTCGCTTTGAAAACCCTTGCTAACACCTTGCAACCTTTCGTAGACACCGGAAACGCTTCCGCGTCAGTCCAGAGAATCACGTCCCGACTTCAGCGACGGGCCATGGACTCTTGTTCGCTTCTTCACTGATAGAATTCTGCCAGAGGGTTTCGACTTAGATCGCTTCCTGTCGAACTCGGGCATCGCGATCAATACGGTCCCCCATATTGTGGAACACAAGCATGCTGGGTCTTATGAACTCGTTGTTGCAACACCATGTCTCGACTTGCTCTGTCAGAAATTTCAGGATTTCAAAATAGTTGTCGATTATGATCCGTTTGAGCCAGCTGAGGGGGACATACGTATCCACGGGATCTGCGAGGCCAAGAAAAGAGCTCGAATCAACACACTCAACAACGCTGCAGAAGTGACCCGCAAGGGATGGGGACATGGACCTGCAGAATGTTATCGAAGCGCTATCGGAAAGGCTGGCCTCGGGATAGAGCTTGAGAGAGCAATCCTGAATTGGGACATTCAAGTGAGCTATCCATACATCTATCTTCCAACATACCTGCTGATAACGCCTAGCATTCCGACCCTCGGATCCTAAAGAAATTCACGCAAAACCTCTTGTACTTTGGTCTGAGACGTTGTGACCGATATGACACCCCTTCCGCCCTCGACATCCTCGAGCGGGACGAGGACGACTGGCTCCAACCTTTTCGGAACGGTCACACAGACTTATTCTGGCTAATGATGGCGGCAGACTTCCCTATCGGGATCCGAAAAGAACTGGAGCAGCAGATGATTTCATTATTCCGGAGCTTTCTTGAATTTTCCGATGGTAAAGTGGATTGTCGACAGCACAATTTCGGAATGGATTATACGACAAGCCAAAATGCGTCCCTCTGCGCTAGTTTTCTAGGCATATCCTGTTCAAGTCAATTTGGACGTTTCGACCCGGAAGAAATGCAGGGCGCGCTTTCCAAGTCGAAACTTTTCGCGGAACACTCAAAACCAGACATACCAAATACACTCGACTGGGGCCTTTATATGATGGCATATGTGCCTATCGGTTTTCCTGACAAATACTTGGTATAGTGCTATCAAAGCTGAGGCTGGCGCACACTAATAATGGCCCAGAAACTCCCGTCGCAACTGCTGTGCGGTTTCGGTGCACGACAAGTCGATCAGATACGTTTCCATTTGTAAAATCACTGTCCTACGCCTAGTGAGGAAACAATGCTAACAGAAGATAGTGAGCACATCTACCGCCGACTTCCGTCCCTTCGGAAAGAAGAGAACAACATACTCGTGCTTCTTACTTGGAGTTCCACGTATCATGGCCAGACCCTCGAAGTGCTGAGCCATTGGATAGAATCGGAAGAGAGCTTGAATCTATATCAAAGGCTGATTGAAGGCCTTTGGCTCGAACAAACACCTGAAGCGTTTGCGCTGACCCTAGCTGCTTTGTTATGCCGCGAGCGACTGCTTCCATACACTGTGGACGACACCGTTCAGCCCATTGGGGGCTGCTACTTGGCGGACTTTGATGCTATCTTGAATGGTCAAGATATCAGCAACGGGCGGACGGTCTTTGAACAAATGACCCTGTCACTCCTGCGCGTGCTATACACTCTCAATACCAGCGGAGAAACAGTTCGACTTCTTGCTGAGGTCCTTGACAAAGAAGCATCACTACTAGAACCGCTAGATGGTATTGCAGACCAGTATTGCGCCAGGAAGGTTCATCGACACAACCACAACAAAGCTTTCGAGGAAGCCAGAAAAGGTCTCTTGGAATGCGTGGAGGCGATGTTGAAGAGGGATAGGAATGCTGATGCCGAATGGACGGTGATACCGAGATTACCTCTGCAGCTGGTCAGCGCAGTCTAAATGACTGGGAAGTTCCTTGTACAAGTAGATATTTGTGTCATTGGCGGAGAGGCAAATATTTAATCACCCTGTAGAAGATATCATTCTTCGAAAGGCCAAATAAGTAACGTCCTTCAATTGGCTAAACCGACACCCAATCATCAATCACCTCAGAATCATCATCCACTTGATCCTCATCGTCGCTGTCTTCTTCATCATCAGTCTCGTCATCTGTATAATCCTCGCTCCCATACCCACTCTCGTCGCTTTCCAAAACTATCCATTGGTCGTGCGACGACACCGTCTTTTGGGGCCGTGGAGTCCTGCCGACGTTCTGCTTCAGCTTTTGTATATCTCACTCAACGTCTTCTGCGTCACCTTTCGCGTGACTTCCTTCGACGAAGCGGGAGACAGGGCAGGAACTCTTTCGATAATCAATATGGCGCCGCTTTTCTTTGGTCTTCACCTGAGCTTTCTAGCCGATTTGTTGGGTCTGTCACTGTCCAACTATCGACGGATCCATCGCTCCGCGGGGATGATGTCTTTTGCATTCGTCGCGCTGCACACGTTCGCCGCTGTCCATCACGACCCTACGTACTCTTTACGCGTGCCTGGGAACCTTTGTTTGCTCATCGTAAGTCACATGGTCACTTCCGCCGACACTTCACTCACAGACCGGCAGGGTATATCTACTCTCAACTTCTTAATGGTACTCTCATTACGCTTCATCCGCAAGCTTTCGTACGAATTCTTCCTCCGTAGCCACCAAGCGTTGGCGTTCCTGATTGGGTACGTGCTCTGGCGCCATCTGAGTTCTAAATCATTCGTCAACCAGGTCTGTCTCTATGTTTCGGCTGGGATCTTCGGCTTCACATCCGTGATTCAGCTCTTTGCCACTTTCTATCGGAACCGCGTGTTTCGGGGACGCCTCCCACGAGCAGTGGTCACCAAGGCTGGCGGCGGCTTCAAAATCAGCCTCACCGTCCATGGCAAATTGAAGATCAACCCAGGACAGTATATCAACTTATGGATACCATCGGTCAGTTTTTGGTCCTTCTTGCAAAGTCATCCGTTCATAGTAGCATCCTGTGAGGAAGGCGAGCAGACGAATCTGGAGTTATTAGTCGACTCTCAGAAAGGATTCACCTCCAAACTTCAGCGGCTGGCCGGGTACGAAGGCAGATCTGATTGGAGCGATTTCCGTCTGGCATTGTTCACTGGTCCGCATGGGGCCAGCGCTCCTCTGGAGGAATTTGAAAGAGTTCTCATGGTCGCTTCCGGATTTGGAATAGTCGCCCAATTGCCATATCTACGACAACTGATCCGAGGCTACAACGACTTCACCACCCGCACACGGCGAGTTCGCTTAGTCTGGCAATTAGAAAACATCGGTAAGTGCGCAGGTCGTCATTGGTGGACTAGTCACTAACGATGGCAGAGGATGGGGCACCGGCGCAAGAGACTTTGAATCAAGCCTTGAAGGACGACGCACTGGATGACAGCTACGTACGTAAAATGCAAATTTCATCCCGAGATTGGCATCATTGACTCGTCTAGACCTTACGCATTTCCATCCACTACGCGTCCGGACGTAGTGAGCATGGCTCCTTAAACGAAGGCCAAAACCGGCGAGTCTCTGCTCATAAGGGGACCATGGATCTGGATGATGTTTTACGAGCGGAAGTATCAAGAGATTATAAATCGAATGAGTCAGCCGCGATGCTTACAACGTTGGAAAAGGGAGGAGAAGATTGGGATGGAGATACGCTCGTGGACGGAGTTTCCTGGGCCTGGTAAAGCAAAGCTGGCATCCGTGAAAAGAATGCTGAGTGGGCCAAAGGAAAGGAAGAAGGGCGGTGAAATGCTTGTCCTGGGTAAGGCTCCTTGCCCGGTCGACCATGATGATTACTGATGGACACCGAAGTGTCTGGATCTCAGGAAATTCGAGATGATTTGCGAAGGCTTGTGCGAGGCTATTTAGATAACGGATTGATTTTGTTAGAAATAGATTATCAACCAAACAAATGATACGTAAGCATTATTGTCGCCTAGATAAATCCGAAGTATTCCACCCAGCCACGAATACCTCCGACTGTATAAGAATATGCAAAGCGTTCGAATAGCGGTTGATGCCGAATCATTAGTAAATGGTCAAATAATCGTGCGCGGATGGACTCGAGCTGGAGCGCAGAGTGGAATGAGATGAAGCGGGCACTGCTGCAAGACTTTCGGTGAACAACCTTTGGTGTGAACCACACCTCATGGTATGCACCATAGCTGATGGTGTGAACCACGCCTCGTGGTATATACCACCTTGGGTGTAGACCACTGCTGGTGGTGTGGACCACGCCTCGAGGTGTAGACCACTTTGGGCGTAAGCCACTGCTGATGGTGTAGACCACTTTGGGTGTACGCCACGGCTGGTGGTGTGGACCGCGCCTCGTGGTGTAGACCACCTTCGGTGTAGACCACTGCTGGTGGTGTGGACCACGCCTCGAGGTATAGACCACTTTGGGTGTACGCCACGTCCTTCTAGCAAGATCTTCAGTCTACCATGGGAATCTCAGCGAGCCATATCCATAATCTCCGTCCACCCCACCCTCCCCGCCCCGCTGCTTCATTTTCAACCTTTCGAATGTTCCGGCCTCTTCGACTTTAACGCATCCCGTGGCCAAGAGCGTGTCCTCGAGGATGGAGTGACTGTTTCAAAAGATGGGCTAGTCTATCCAACAGTATCAACAGATCTTCCGTGTGCGTATTCTTGTCGGGTCATTAATACACGGTATCCGCTGATGGGTCGCAGTCTCTAACGGAGCTAATTTCTTACCCAATACCTTCATGATGTAAGAGATGATCAGAGAGCAATTCGATCAATACCTTGAAGAGTTTGGAAGTCTACTATATAGTCATTTCACGAGAAGACGAGATCAAGAGACTGCTGGATCGCAGCTGCCAGTCAAATCGACGTTCACATAGCTATAGTCTCTTGCAATTGGGCACCTCCCGTACTCGTAAAAGATAGCTAAAGCTATATAGGGGTGTATCAAAGGGCTGACCAGAGGCTTTCGACCAAGGGAAGCCAAGCCACAGATTCATTGATGGCTAGTTTCAACAGCATCCACTGTTATCGCCCCTCTAATTCTTATGTGAACCGCCAAACAACCGATGTATATCCCTGCCTTCTACTTCCCTGTGTACTGGTACTCCGTGCTTAAAGAACAATAGTGGCCGCCTTCTCTAGATCAGTTAAGGCTTACACGTACCCTTAAAGTAAGGGGTCTCGGCTATAATCAGATAACCTGCTGGATAAGAAGCTTGAAGGAGCCGTGTTTCAATATGCTGAGTATGCCCGGAGTTTTTGACAGGGGTTTGAAATACCGTCGGAGAGAGATTTCCCATTGTCTAGGAGATAATCATAGCAATAGAGAGCGAAAGGGAACTCCGTGATTAGACCCACCAGCGCCAGTAGAGGGGACAAGAGGGGAGGTAAGCGGTCAGGTGGTAAGCCGATCGTAATGTCTCTCAGATCTAGTTGTCCCCAAGCGTAGCCCAAGCATTTATTCGCCCACTCTGTTCCATCAATAATATATAGTTACCAAGATATCATCGAAATCTATGTGGATAAGGTATATCTCTCTAGGCATAACTGAAGATAGTAAACTAGTACGGAAAGCAAGCTCGATAGCTTTTCCTGTCTAACAATATATATATGAAGATGACTAGATCGATTAGCAACTGTCTCTCGTAATTTCTGCACTGCTTGTCACTCGCAAGCGAGTAGGGCAGGTCGAGCATAAAATAACCGCACGAAACGATTAACTGTCCCTGTTTTCTATCTGGACTCGCGATCCATCTTGGATGGCGGTTGACATTTTTGGACGGAGCAAACCCTAAAATCGGACCCGTACTGTTAATATATGACGAATCGAATACGTAGCCAGGTACTATAATCACCGTCATAAAAAGTAAAGACGTTATTGGGGCCAAGATACCATGCTCCAGACAGCTATCCAAGGCTAACCATGTTCGGCCAGTAGGGTCATCTAGGACTTTGATTAACATCAACTTCGTTGTCCTGGATATGTTCATTCGTACGATGTTCGCCCGTCCACTTCTGATTATACGCGTCATGGCTTGCGGCCGAGGTTTAACATTATAGGCAGGAATCGACTATGATAATTTAACGCCCTTCTGCTTGCAGACGATTGGGGCACGTAGAGCAACTAGGTGTAAGGTCTCGAGAGCCGCGGTGATCGTCAGCCACACTGCCTGCCGTAGTCTCATTGCCACTGGTGGCCATTTTGCTGGTGATTGAAACGTGTATAAGACTCAGAAGATACCGCTTGACAGTACGCAAGGTGCAAATAATCGCTGACCGATAGAAAAGGTAGGGCGTGGATCTTATGATTTTGAGAGATAGTAGACGTGAGGGCTGGGCATGCAGAAGTAGATTGAAGGAGTGGAGACCCGAGAAGTGAGATCTCGAAGTGAGATGAGGGCAAGGGAAAGAAAAAAGGTTTAACGTTATATGGTCACCGATTCATGTGATTTACTTTAATTGAGAGAACGCAACCAAGCCGAAGAGCTGCGATCCTTCCTACTACTAGGGCCAGGGTGGTCATCAGATTTGGCCCCTGGGGGTATGGGGCTTGGAGATGTTCTGGCGTGTTAGAAAGCCAATAATATGTAATAGTCCTGCAATCGCCCAATACCTGTAGATGACGACTTGGAGAAGCAGAGCGGCTTTACCAGGAGTGTTACGTGCTTGAAGCATCTCGCACTTCGACTTGTATTGGCCCCAATCAGCTTATTGGTATATTGGACTGCAGTAGAATTTAGGCATGTGTTCGTCGTAAAGTGGGGGCTTCTATCATTCGCCATATGGTAGCGAATAGCCTGGAACGATGTTTGCGACTGCGGGTCCAAAGCTGTGGTAGCTGTCGATAGCATAGGAGATTCAAAGTCTAGTCGAGATTAGGAAAGAGAAGCAAATTCCGGGAATTCGTTCCTCGTAGGGCAATCGGGTTCTCGAAGCTTCTAGGGCGCCCAGGCTGTCACGTGATCTGGATCGCAAGGAGAATCGGCTTGACTTGTTTCGGAAACGTTTCAAGTTACTTATTCCATATCATTTGGCATGGACAAATTAGTTCTCTACATGCGTCACTATGCTTACGCATTTATTATTTAATAGATCTACTGTCAGCTATATCGTAGTATGCCAGGCACCATCGCTTCAAGTATCAGACCCTTGCTATCGATGATGTAACCCCGTGATGACCCTCTCCACCTCCTTGTGACTCTTCTCCAAATCTATTGTTGATACACTGGGGATTCTCGCAATCTTTGACGTGGTTCTCTTCGACCGCGAGGTCTTTTAAACAAAGCTTCTGCACCTCCAGCAAGCACTGTTGAATATCCGATGCCTTAGAATGCATATTGAAGAGCGAGAGCCTAAGATCCGGGAACAACTCACTGCGGCAAACGATCTTGTTAAGGCCGTATTCCACAATCCTGCTTCCTGCACAGCATCGGTCCCGATATCTTTTTTATCCAGCCTGAACCTCTCTCAAGAAATCGCTTCTGTTCACCCTGAGAATATCAATAAATCCCGCAGTGCAACCCCTTCGAATCACCGGATGCCTTTTTTTCGGGGCCGGCTCTGGACGCTCTCCTAACTTAGTCATATCAACAGGCTGTGGAGTGCCCGCAGCCAAACAGCATCTATCACCATTGTCATCTATAGCAGAGTGTTCGATTTGATGAATCGGAGGGTGTCGACGAGCTGCCTATATGGTTCCTTCGTCTTCAGTGAAGCTCGAGACCGCTATGCTGTTACCAGATCTTGCACTTTGACTACGCCGGACGCTGGCAACTGGCCGTTTTCGATATCGCTAAGAACATTATATTTTGCTACGCATTGGATATTCAGGTCCAGACCAGCTGATTTTGAATAAACCTCATCCTTCAGCAGCTGAGGCCCCGGACGTGCTGACTGCAGACCTCACGAAACAGCAGCAGCACAATCGCCTCACCAGACTCACTTATACACCCGAATCTCGCTTCGTATCGTCGCCGTTAGGCTTGGTAGAGAATGGAGACGACAATTTTCGCCGAATACATGATCTCTCTTTCCCTCAAGGGCAGTCGGTTAATGACCATATATCTCAGGTCTTTGGGGCGGTTGAATACACCTGATTGGACGATGCCGTTGAGGGTGTTGTTAGCTCAAGGCGAGAACGCCGTCCTGGTCAAGAAGGACCTCTCTGACGCTTTTCGGCGTATAGCAATCGCCCAATATGAGTAGTGGCTGTTAGTCTTTTACTGGGAGGGATCCTATTGGATAGGCAGGTTCCTTCCATTCGGGCTGCGTACCGCGCCCTTTATATTTGACCTCTTTGCGAGGGCGGTCCATTGGATATTAATAACGTGCTGGCCTTCTCCCATGTGCTCCATTATTTGGATGATTTTCTTGCCATTTTGATCTCTTATGAGGAGGCTTTCCGCTACAATGCGGCCTTTGACGCACTCTATATGGAGCTTGGTCTGTCAGTCAATCATAAAAAAGATGTCATTGGCCGTGTAACTAATAGATCGCAACTTAATTCGGTGTTGTCGGTGTCGATCCTTTGCTGCGACTGATACCGAGGGCTTCTGCGCGGACTGCTTTTATACCCGATGTTCCGAGTTTAAGCATCCAGGCGATTTGGAGGCGCAGAGATACGGTTTGGCAGATGCAGAAAAGGCGAAAGCCTGGGAATAAGTGGAAGAAAACGCTTCACTCTGGCGCCGGCTGTGCGGGTGGAGAAGGGGATCTATTGCTTATTTTCGGAATTAGAATGTGACGTTTAGGCTGCTGAGGGAATTGAGACGGAGGCAAAGATGGGTGGGAATGACGTGGCGGGTTGTGATTAGGATTCTAGTTAGCTCAATTTAACACGCGCGGAAGGACGCCTTCCTCATCTACCTTCTTCTTCCTTTCGCCTTTTCATACCTCTGCCAGCATCGCTTGCGAAACGATGTGAAGCTCTCGGACATATTTATCGACCGGTAGAAGGATTCAGACTAAGCTTGAGCCTGTTTAGGAAGTCATCGATAGACTTCACTGTTGTATTTCTCAGGAATTCTACTATATCTATCAGGCTTTGTATTTCTTGCTGTAACGATTGCTTGTCCATCTCAGCTGCTTATATGGTCAATTCCAATCAATTCGCTTCTTCTTTAACTAGTGCCTGTAACTTTATCGCCTTTACTGCAAGTATCATTTGACTTATTCAGCTCAGCGATCAGTTCGAGCTTATTTGATTTTGGTTTTTCGATCACTGTGCTGAAGCAGATTTCGGGATTAGAGAAATTCTGCTTAGTCCGTCAGTCAAGGCTGGGCAATGGAAAGTACATTTATCATAGCCCCCCGTCTATCCTTGAGCAGTTCCTCCTTGGCAGCGTTGCTTGATTCAGGTGCCAGGGCAGCTTCAGATGATATACCAACTTCTCGACACAATTCTTTGTAGGCGCGGATGGAATGCTTACTTAAGTGTTTCGTGAAGAGTCACTGTTTCTCTGGTAATATCTGCCAAGTATACGGATCATCAGTACTTGTGATCAGCTATTTCTGCTGGCTCGATGGAGATTCTCAGCCTGGTTAATTCAAGAGTTCATTAGCAGTTGAAATTCTCCGCTGAATAGCTAAACCGTACAGATATGCCCGGACAACTGCCGGCGGCACTTTTTCTGTAAATCGCACAATTTGAGTTATTCGATCGAAGTGTGGCCCTTTGGCTAGCGCTTCACATACGTAGAAGAGATATGCGGACCATAACGCAGGCAAGTTGAGATAGCAGATCCGACACTCGATCTGAATGCCCAGATGAAGCCCATTTATACCAGCAGAACTTACCAGCTCCAGAACTGGCACCTTGCTCCAATTCCGGCACCTATATCGCCTTACAGAGCGCTTACGTAAACGAAGCTTACATAAGGCAGTCAGAAGTGGATGCTGGGAGCGAGAAGTAGATGTTGATGCGGAAGGATGAGGCGTAGCAACAAGGTTCAAGAACAAGGAGTTTTCATTACGTGACTAGACAAGAGAGAAGTACTGATATGTGATGTACACCAAAAAAGGTCCACACGATCAGCCGTGGTGCTTATGCGTAGGGTCTTCGAAGTGCTGAGGGGTATCAGGACCGGGCGTCTATGGGTAGGACGAAGCTGACGCTTCGATGACCATGGTTCTGTGGTTCGCATATCTTAGAAATCTTTCCTTTTTATCTGGATTGCTGATCGGCATATCCAGAACGGCTTTTCGGAGCCTTTTATACTCTTCCTCGGGATAAGCTTTAATAAGCAGCGTCATCCATCTTTTAAACCCGACAGGGGTAAGGCATGGAATATCTAGTCTCTAATCGCTTCGTTCTTAGACGAGGTGGTACTGACATTTAAGATCTCTATACATTCAGGAAATTGACGAGTGCTCGTCGAAAACAGCTAGGCATCATATCAGCGTTATAGTACATCTTCCGGCAAGTGGGAACGTACTTAACCAGGGATATACTTCCTTTTTCAGCTTGATAAGTTCATAGTATCTTATCATCTTTGCCGGTGTGATAACAATGCTATGATGAGGTTCGTAGTCTTCTATCTATAGTATATCGTCAGCTATGGCTCACCAATGTAGTCCTTAAGAACCTAGACGTACAATATACATTGCTAATCCCCGCAAGAGCTGGCTAAGCCTGGTTATGGGTTGACCATCTTTATTGAATAGGGATCCCCATATCTTTTCCAATATAGTTTTCTCCTCGCTCATCGAAAGCCTCGAAGTATATCTCGGTATGCTAGAGTACTCATCGTTTGGTTCGCTCGTTGGGTCTTGAGATGAAGTAGATGCGCCAAACGGCCTCAAGGGAGTCAAAGCATGCTTTCGCCGGCTTTCTGGCCTATACGGCGAATTTGTTGATAGGTTTCGGGTCGAGAGGTGATTAAAGGAGCGTTTGTGTTCTTGAGATGGAGTCGAGGAGTATGTTCGATGCGGCATGTTGGATGAAGTCGCTGAGACGGCTGATAGGTGAAGGTGGGACAGCTTGTTGTACGGCAGGAGAAGGCAGAAGAAGGGGGAGAAGCGGTTTTGAGAGAGCACTGGGCCTGCATTCTCGAATGCTCCGCCTGATTGGAGCCGTGATTAGGCATTGTGGACGCTGCAGTCATCTCTCCGCAGGGATGCTAACAACCAGGCCGAAAAACAGCATCCGCTTTCGTGGATGCAAGAGAAACAGGGCGTAGCCAAGCATTCTTAACTTCATTAGGACTAGAGCACATCTTTGCTTACGAGCTTTCAGGCCACAATCACTCGACCATCTACACCTTGAAGTCCAATACCCACAGCGCCAATTCCCCAACTCCAAGTGCCCCCTTCCTCATCTTCAAGCAACGTCTTTACGGTCTACTAGAGCTGCGCCATTACCAGCGCCACCGCGAGGCCCAGCTCTCGCGCTCCAATTTCGGCTTCCTGACATCAACCAACTCCAACCGTCAGCAAAAAGAAATTCCTTGATTGAAATCTCCCTTTTTCCCGTTGGACAGCAGCATGGTTAGTAGCGTCATATCATTTGTTCTTGGTTTTAGAAAAAGACTGACAGCTTTCTTTCTCGTCCACCAGGATACTCAACAGTCAATGACGCCATTGGGTGAAGTCGAAAAGGCTTTTCCTCCACGTCGCTCGTTATGCATGAGTCGACTTGCCACGCGCGCAAACTTCATCTGCAGTCGCTGCAGCCTTAAAAAAACATCGAAGCTCGTCGCTTACGCTAAGGACAAATGGGACGAACCCTTGTGTAATGGCTGCTACGGTAACATTCTGTCCACCTCAGAGAAGCAAGGCGAAGCACAATAGTGATTATGCTGGGTTTTGGTTGGGAAAATCACGAATTGAAATAATTATATTGAGGTACCTTAGGGTTTGGACCTGCTTGCATCGTTATTAATGTTGATTGTATGTCTTCGCTTCTTACGATATAACGGCACCTAATGCTAGCACAGTCACAGTTGCGGCCGGCGGGTAGTTGAACGGACTTGCAGCTACCGGAGCCGCAAGGGCCGAAACAGCGATCTGACAGGACTTCTTCATCTTGTGGTTGAAGGATCAAGAGAATCATCTGTGCCAAAGAACTCTGGCGCTGTCGTTGTCTTTTATGATGCCCCAACCCGTGCGTCAGACTTTGGATGCTTTTCGAAGCATCCATAAACGAAACCCCTTGTGATTCCTTCGAGCGGCCAAGCACACAGCATCACTTCCTTACGCCTCATGTTTTGCGCCCTCTTCTTGGGACCCTTTGGCGTTTGCGGTAACCTGTAAAGAAGACGTCGCGGTTGAATCGACCTCTCGCTGGGGGCGATTGAAATTTTGGAAAAGGGGGCGGGGAAGGAAATCCGCAAAAGGGAGGTCTTCGCAGAATTACGTTTTGCACCTCGAGGCCATTCGAGGCACACTGACCGAGACGTAGCCGGACGCTATCATTCCAAAATATCCTTCTGAGAAACATTTACACCCGCTTGCAAAAGTAATTGGAACACATCTTCATGATTTTCAATCGCAGCGTAATGTAGCGCGGTCCTTTTGTGATATGTTGTAGCCGAAGCCTCAACGCCAGCGTTAACGCCAGCGTTGAGAAGGAGTTTGACGATGTTTTTTTGCCCTTTCTGGGCTGCAAAATGTACCGATTTCTTGAATCTTTCCCCATATCTCCCCACGTTGTAACCGCGTCTGATGCAGATTGCTCTAGCTCTTCCTCGGCTTTGCAGTGGTATTCTGTTGTTTTCATAGATTTCCAGCTCGAGTTGTCGACGGGCCCCACCTTCAGGTTCCGAATGTCGACATCATAAGAATGTCGGAGCAGCGGGGTTAAAAGATGTAGATTTCCTTTCGTAGCTAGATGACGTAGTACCGTGTCTCCGTCCTTGTCCTGGATTGACACATCTGCTCCTCTTTCCAATAATGATTTGAAGGTGGCTTCGTGGTTGTGCAACGCTGCCCATAACAAGACAGTTTCTCCAATTGTGCGGGTATATATAAGAGCCATGTCATAGAACTTGGCCGATAAGACCGTATTAAAGCGACGAGCCGTTCGTAAAAGTAAGTTCATGTCCTTCCGCCCAAGGTCATCAGTAATGAGAGAAACAATTTCGTTTGAGAGGCTGTCGAAAGCCATGATGAGTGGTATTAGAGCCACAGTCCGTACGGTTTCTGGTAGTACCGTTCGCAACGCTGAATTTACGAGCAGATGGAGTGAAACCGTTCAAGAAGTTCTTGGTAAGAAGGCTGAGGCTGTTAGCCAGGCGTGCCAGGCGAATGTTCAAAGGTGCTAAGCACTGCGTTTAGCACGGCTGCAGCCCGGGGTGCCGCTGGAAATTCGTAAGCAGCGGCGATTGTTATGGTGACTAATCACCTGTTGCCGAGGCAACTTCTTATTTTGATATGTGATCGTCACGACTAACAGCATAACATCACCAGTGATCCTCGAGATTATAAGCACTCTTAATGAAGCACTATAACTCAATATGTCTTCGCTACGCGATTCAGAGTTTCAACGCCTTACGCAGCGTCTACTAGCCGCTGAGCAGCGTGCCGAAGAAGACCGACGGGCACGCCAGCAGGCGGAGCAGGACAAGCAGCAGGCGGAGCAGGCTCAGCAGCAGGCGGAGCAGGCTCAGCAGCAGGCGGAGCAGGACAAGCAGCAGGCGGAGCAGCGCAATCAAAGAACCACTCTTGATGAATTTCTCCAGGCTTGCCATGAACATCTCCATAAGCCATTACGTGTCGAGACCAACAAGAGCTGGACAACCAAGGGCTCTACGAACCCTGGGAATAGATACTACCCGAAAAATCTAAAGAAGTGGGAGAATTTCGCGGAAGAACAACGTAGGGTGTTTTCGACAGCCCATGATATCTTCCACCCAGAAAACAAGCCAGCTCTGCGACTCTTCAGCCCAATCCTCAGCATCGAGGATCAAGGTCGACTCCACTGCAACATCCGAATTGCCAACGAAGCAAGCCTTCGAAACTATGAAAAATCCGCCATTGAGGTCCAAGTGGCTGACATCATCAATCGTCTATCGGAGATCATGCAAGACCCTAAACAGTTTCAGCTCGGACAAGGGATCATTTTCGAAAACGACCCCAACTCCCTCAATGAGATAGCAGAGGAAGTTCAGGAGCGTCTACACATCCAACCCCCCCGAACCCCTTCACCAACCGCACCGCCATCCAGTTCATCCAGTTCATCCAGCGCATCCAACCTGGAACCTGACTCCGATCCTAAGCCAGGGCGAACCCGGGCGGACCAGTACTGTATTTACAGAAAAGTAGGGGGTGAACGGCAATTATTGTTCGTCGTGGAGTACAAACCGCCTCACAAACTCTCTAGCGGCAATCTGTCAAGATTTCGGTCAATGGATGTGATGAAGGAGGTCCTCGGTCGAACCCATATCCCACCTCCTATACCCCCGGACCTGACCGAAGAAGACGCGGAGCACTCGGAAGAGGCCTTCGAGGACAGGCTGCAATACAATGCGGACAAGGTGGCCGTGGCGGTGGCGACGCAGACGTTCCACTACATGATTGAGAACAGGCTCGAATACAGCTACATCACCACGGGGGAGGCCTTCGTCTTCCTTCGCATTGACTGGGATGAAGGAAAAAACAACACCACGCTGTTCTACCACGTGACGATGCTAGCTGACGAGGTTGCCGCGGACAACGCCGGCAAGGATATCTTCAACTTCCAGCGGACGGCCATAGGCCAGGTCCTTGGCCTGTGTTTGTTAGCATCCAAATCAAAACGGAGGACCCATGCAGAACGGAAGGATGTGAAAAAGCAATTGGAGAAACATCCTGTTACCAGTCTTGAAACCGTTAATCTGCAAACGCCTGCAAGTGAGAGACAGCTTGGAGCAAAGAAGAAGCCTGCACAGAAGTCGCCACTGTACAAAGGGGGAAGGAAGGCTACATTTACCAGCGAGTACAACCTGAGATCGAAGTGCAAACCAGGTGATCTGCCCAAAAACCCCGATGACGAGCAGGACGGTCACGACGGTCACGACGGACCAAACAGCCCCACCAGACCAAGTGCGAGCAGTTCGAAGAGGAGCCAGGGGAAACCCAGCGGTCAACGGAAACATGGGGGCCCGGAAAACAGCAATCAAGCAAGCAGCAGCCGCGGCACGCAGCGGCAGTACTGTACGCAAAGGTGCTTGTTGGGCATTGCGCGAGGATGGCCGCTGGACAAAAACTGCCCCAACGCGTCGCTGCATGCCAGACGTGGCCAGAGGCATGCGGTCGACCAGTCAAAGTTCCTGGATCTCGTTCAGAAGCAGCTCGCTGAGGATCTTGACCACAATTGCGAGCCGCTGGGCCTACAAGGAGCGAGAGGCGCTTTGTTCAAAGTCACATTAGTGTCGCACGGCTATGTCTTCGTCGGTAAAGGAACGGTCCAAGCTTTCGTACCCGACCTACGACATGAGGGGGATATATACCGGCGGCTGGCGAAGCTCCAAGGGGCAGTGGTACCGGTATATCTGGGGAATATTGACCTCGCTGAGTCGTATAATCTCGATTTTGGGGTCGAGATATTGCACATACTTTTAATGTCTTGGGCCGGTGAACTTGCCGATAATGACGAGAGCGTGAAAGGATGGCAAGGCTTACAGCGGGAAATCCGGCGAACGGTCGCCGAGGTTCGAAGGGCAGGAGTCGATCAATCAGACGAGCGTCCACCGAATATGCTGTGGAACAAAGAACGGAAACGAGTAATGCTCATCGATTTCGAGCGAGCAAAATATATGGGAGGGGTGCTTCAGGAGATATCTCCAAACAAAAAAAGAAAACGAGCTGGATCCGGAGAACGTAGCAAAACTGGAGCAGAAGGGAGTCAATATTGGATGCCGAGGGAGTTGGAGCTTGAGGGAGCAAGAACTGGAGCTCAACATGAAAGCCTCAAAATTGGGTTCCCTCCGCCGAAGGCTGGGCGAACAATATCTAGTGGAAAGAAAACACTCAGAAAGCTGGCCTAACGGTAGTCACTTGTCACATCGGCGGCCATATTTGCCACAGAAGTCTGCGTGTTTATCCTTCTTGAGGATAGACTCAAACAAATTTAGTGAGTCCCGATCATCCTTCAAGCGCAAAGATACTGAGTCGGCGTGCTAGTCAACCTCGAACTTATCTCGTGCCTGAAGGACAACGCACTATTCAACCTCCTTCAGGTACAATATCCTGGATCCCACGTATGTTCCAGCTTCCCGACAGGATCATCTTACAACACTCTGGCTTAGACGCTTTCTTCTTCCTCTGATATATCCGCTCTCTCCTCACCATCTTCACCAGCCTATCGGTCGTCGTCATACCATGCCTTGTTCCCTTAAATATACTCGGTGGCAATGATGCTACAGGAGGAACCCACGGTCTCGATAGATACAGCTGGGCGAATATCGGGCTCGATGACACAGCATTCTACTGGACCTATTTGGCGATGGCTCTGCTTGTGATCGTGTTCATATGCTACAACATTTACGTGGAACTACCTTTTTTCATTCACGTCCGTAATTTGTACCTGGCGTCACCTGCGCATCGTCGCTTGAAGGCCGCCAACACGATTCTGGTGACCGACATTCCCGAGGGAGACCTTCCGGTATTAGAGGATGTGTACGGTATATTCCCTGGTGGCATCCATTCCGTCTAGATCAATCGAGATCTCTCTACTCTGTCGAAGAAGGTCCAAGAGCGAAAAAAGCTCGTCACCACATTAGAAGCCGCGGAGACCAGCCTTATCACATCGGCAACGAAGTCTTTCCGGTAACGCAATAGCCACGAGCTTACACGATCGAGTGGGGTGAATACCGAAAAGGAAGGACCGTTGTGGAAGCGCTATCTGAAGGAGAAGGACCGTGACCATATGTAAATTCCGCGATAAGGATGCACCTGGATACCAGCAATTCCTCTTATCGGAAGAAGGGTTGATACTATCCACCACTGCTTAGGCGAGCTAGCACGAATGAACAAGGAGATCAGGGCAGACCTAGCGGAGCTGGCCGACTTCGAGTCGAGTGGAGAAGAATCCAGCAAGTATCCACGAATGAAATCCGCCTTTATATGGTTCAACACTCAATTCGCCGCCTACATGGCCTGTCAAACCCTCCTGAACGCCGACCCTCTGCACTCATGGGCCCGACACATCAACTTTTCCGTGCGAGAATTAAGATGGAGCACTCTATCTCAACGATGGTGGAATCGATATATACGGAGCCATCGCTTTTCTTCTCATGACGTGGGCGATACCCGTCGCATTCACGGGTTTCCTGTCCTAAATTGCTACCCTCGGAGACTCCGTATCGTGGCTTCACTGGATAGCTGGTGCTCCGGCGTGGCTGAGTGGGATCATTCAAGGTGTGCTGCCGCAGTTGATGCTAGTAGCACTGACCGCATTGCTGCCGCTGGTCCTGCGTATTATCACGGGAGAGACAGATGGGTTTACCGGAGATTCGATGGGGCACCTTCTACCCTCTTTACACGAACCTCGCATGTATTGGTAAGACGCTCGCACCTTTGCCGACGCCTCTGCTGATAATTCAGGCCTGACGTACTCAATCATCGCTCCCCTTATACTCCCGTTCAGCGTCGTCATCTTCAGCTTATTTTGGTTCGTATTCCGCTATAACCTGCTCTACGTGTCGGCTTTCCCGTACGATACTGGAGGTCAACTTTATCCGACTGCTTTGAAGCAACTCCTTACAGGGGTCTACATGATGGAGCTATGCCTGATAGGTCTTTTCCTATCTATTCGCAATGATCGGGGTGTTTTTACTGGTATTGGTCAGGCCGTGGTTATGATGATCGCCACAACATTGACGGTCATTTACCAACTGCTTCTAGGAAACATCTTCTCCTCAATTCTCAAATATCTACCTGCCGTCCCCGAAGACAGGCAGAATGAAGGAGGAGAATCGAATTGGAGTCACTCCTCAGCACCTGCGCTCGATCATTTACGACATCTAGGGCACACCTGCTATGGCTGGATAAGGCCTTCCAAGAAAATACCCCAAGATCTCCAAGAAAGTGTTGACGAGCTCGCACGGAACGAACTTGACGTAACAGATCGGCGTGGGTACAAGCATGAGGCTGCTGACCATCGCAGCCCTGTGGTCTGGATTCCAAAGGACGACCTTGGAATCAGCGAAGATGAGATCGCCTACGCCAGAAACTACGTTTCAGATATCAGATATCAGCAATGAATTTGCAGACCTTGATATCGAAGGGCGCTTGAAGATTTCGCAGAATGTCTCTAACACTGATATCGCTGAGTAGATATGGTATGAAGCTGTTTTGCTTTTCTCGCCAGCGTTGACGGCTGGCTACGGAGCATCCTGAGAGCCACGCCTATGGTTGGACCTTTAAATAGCGTGGGTAGACTGTTAGGTTAGCTGTACATGCATGTCACAGCCTTGCTTACACCGGCTTTACTTTGAAAATAGCAACCATTGGCCACCTCTGACATTCAGCTTGTATTTGATTTTCTGCCTCTGTATTGAATAATCGGTCAACCTGAATTACCCTTTCTCGTTAGCGGTTCATGTAGCCCGGAGCGTTTCGTCTTCTTCACTTTCCTCTTGGCTTCTTGCTACAGGATGAGCAAATCGGTAGTGACAAAATGCGCTAACGACGAGTACAGGACAGGGGTTCGCTTTTGGATGCTGCTGTTCGAAAGAGGCCCCGGTTATGGATGCTAACGTTTGGAGCCGATTATGGATGCTACCGCAAATTTGGATCATAAACCGATAAGACTTAGAGTCTTTGATCTGCCGAAAATGTTTGGAGACTTTCCGATTCCCTCAAAGAAGGACTACTTACGGATATCTCAGCATCTGCAATGGATGCTCGTATTCTCAAGGTAAGGCTGTCTGAAATATATCCTTCGAGAGACTGCTGAGCTTCTTCCTAGTTTGAACGCTCTCTCAGGAGTTTGCTGGAAGAATCAAATTCTGAAGAGGACGATAATACAAATCGCAAGATCATCGACGTCCTCCAGACCGAGATTCGGCGACTCTCTGGGAAAGGGCGAGAAACCGAAAAGGACTTACAGCCTCCAGCGGCTCATCCGCAGCCAAACACGACTCCACCAAACAATAGAGCAAGGCTGGTCTACATTCGAACTGTGAATCCGCAAAATAAAATTGACATCATTACGACTCCCAGTAATCAAGCAAACTCAGATGGTAAAAATTCCTCGACTGCAGGTCCTACAGCATCCGCCCAAGAGGATTCGCAAGATGCCTCATCACATATATCGATGGACGATACCAAGACAGGCTGCAATGAATTACCTCCAGTGGTAAACCTGCCAGGTATTTCCCCCAAACCATTCGCTCAGGCGATACCTCACTAATACCGGGAGACGTCACGAACGATGTTGAGCAGGAGCTGCAGGAGGGCGCCAGTATTATCACGAGGCTAATCGAATCATCGTGTTCGTGGGCGCCGGAATCAATACCAATTGCGGTATACCTGTGAGTATTGATCTATACCTTTGCCCATCTTTAGATAACAGTTATCCAGGACTTTCGGTCTGAGACCGGCCTTCACAAGACGAATAGAGGTCTCTTCGAGAGAGAAGTGCTCGATGACGAAGAAAGAAGAAAAGAATTGTATAAATGCTTAATGGAAATAAGGAACAAAGCGAAATCCGAAGATCTGGTGCAGACGGATACGCATCGATTTCTCCAAGTCCTTCAAAGATCCGGAAAGCTTCGAAGATGTTACACGCAGAATCTTGATGGACTAGAGGCAAGGGCTGGTTTAAATGCTGATATCGAATCCAAGGACTGCGACGTGGTCCAGCTGCATGGCGACCTCGACTCCTTCAGGTGCTCCTATTGCAGCCATCTCACGAGCTGGGATGGCGTGCGGGAGACCGCTCTTGCTTCCGGAGAGGTCGTACCATGCCCTGAATGCGTATCAAAGGTAGAAGAACGACGGAGAAAGGGAGGGAGAACGAACATTCATGTTGGACATTTACGACCCAACATTGTCCTCTACCACGATATTGACGATCCTCTGAGCGAGACAAAAGCGAGGATCATCGACAAAGACGCGGAATCAGCGCCTGATGTCCTCCTGGTGGTTGGTACATCATTGGCCATCGACGGTCCGAGGTACGAGCTCAAGAATAAGCTAATTCACGCGGTACGTCGAAACGGTGGAAAGGTCATATACGTCAACAAGAATCCTCCCCCGAGGGCATTTTCCAAGCCCGTGGTCGATCATATATTCGAAATGGACTGCGACTACTGGGTGCGAGATCTTACCGCACGCGAACCTTCCTTGCGGGAAGATAAGGCGGGACAGGGTTCCTAGCGTCTGTCTTGCGGCTTCGACTTTCAGCCAAAAGTGGTGACTGTCGGTGAAGTGATTAAAGAGGCTGAGCTTCAAATAATCTCTATTGGTGATTATTCTGATATACAGTTTAGGACCAGAACGAAGGAAGAAATACGAGAAGACTTGAGCCCCTTTCTCCCCTCGAATTGGCTTTCGACGTCCCCACTTATCTGTATTTTATCGCTTTTCGGATGGGGCGAATCTACGACAGTCCTACACAGTAGGTATACCGAATTCGATATGTATGACGTTGAAAAGAGAAAGGAGATGCTGGGCGGACCTGTGTGGCCAATCGGACGGAAACATACACGCATAATCATTCCGCACAACCCCAGCGATCACTAGATCCTGATCGTAGTGGATATTCCGATCCGAACTATAAGCTACTACAGCTTACTGCCTGGGTATCATCTTGGTGATTATTGTGAATTTGTGGAAGCGCAAATGAAGCGAATCGGTGAGAAGCTCGGTCAAGACTATTCCACGTGGAATCCTCCCACTGAAGGCGTAAGTGCTCGTACACTTTCCCCTTCCACAAGTTCAGTGGGCTGATGAATTTATAGAGTTCACATCAACAGACGAATGGCTCGGACTGTAGGATATACCTTCTGGAGAATGCGAGACGCCTCAGCCAAGGCGAGGTCGTCAACGGAGCGCCGATCGACGCGGGTAGCTTAAGGGTTTTTTATGCAGAATTATTACTGGCGAGGTCTCTTCACGAGGCTAGCGAGCAGACCATACTGAAGAGCGTGCTATATCCGGAAACCTCAAGGTCGTGGCAGGTTGGTGCTGCGCCTCGCTCCTATACATTCAATCTCGACTCCACACGAGCGAAACGGAGGAAATTGCAGATTAAAGAGGTCGAATCTCAGGCTGCTTGCGTTGATGAAAGCGACTCTGATAAGGATGAGGGTAGCACTCGGCGACTGGATCTCACGGCCATAAAAGCCAATATCTCCACCCTCTTCAAGTCGTCCCCTTCATGCCCGTGGATGAAGTACCTAGAGCGCTTCGCCAACTGCCGTCTCCAAAGAAGCGAAGCCCCGATGGGATATACACGGGCTTCTCGTCTTCTCCAGATGGTGGCGGCGTTCGCTTGTCCCGAACATTTCGTCGCCTTAAAGGGGGCCGTCGCTCATTACCGCGTGCCAGCACCAGAAGAAGTTATACGGGCACCACTTGACTTATCAAACCACCTTTACACGGTAGGCGTTTGGACAGAACGTCTCGGACTAACAACATCATCCTTCAACGCTTTGTGCGCGCTTACTTCACCTCACTAATCGATGAAGGGACGGATCTTTTCCAAGATCGATCTGGGCACATGGTGTTCCAGAACGGATGCGCAATAACCAAATCTATCAAAGCTATGGCGGTCAAGATATATCCAAAGATGAAAGGATGGGATTCATCCATCAATCCTGCCGAAAGATCCGCATTTGGGGAAGTTCAGCGCAATCTAAGGAGGTGGAGACAGGAAGGAGCTATCTGGTCTTTGATCCAAAATCGATTCTCCTCTCTCGCTCTCCTCGCTCTGGTGCCGTATCATATTCGGATACTGCCCGCTTCTCAGAGCATCTCGGGATCTTCGTAAGTGTAAGCGATGAGGTTTGATCGGCATCGACTGATCTGTGGCAGCTTTCAAACCGAAATTCCAAGTGACGCTCGGGCTCTTTTCGTTGATGCTCTCGCCGGGCTTCACCCACACCTTTGGAGCTATGTACCTAAGCTGGCACACCTCTTCGATATCCTTTCTAGCCCAACCAAAACTGAAAACCCGCCGCTTTAAAATAGAGCTGGCCACCGACGATGAAATTCGGAATGCCGCCCCGGGTTCAACACTGCTGGTAGATGCTTTCCACTACGTGGACGAAGGAAAGAACGATCTACTCTCTAGGTCAGAGAGATGATCAACTCTCTATTGATAGCATTCCAATCTTGGCACAGCCAGATTCCCTGCGTTCAAAGAGAAAGATTGATGCGGCCATTTAATCCTGGAGGAGAAGGATTTTGTGACAAAGACCTAGATGTTCCAAGAGCAAGCGTTCCTGGAGCCATTTGGGATGTAAGCCCTGCCACGTTGAAGGAATCGCATCCGAATTTGGCTCCCTTCCAGATATGGCTCTTAGCTCTGATTTAAATACCCCATCGCTCCTCCTGTTTCATTATGTGTCAATAAGTGTTTTCTGAAAGTGGTGTGGTGAATCACGGAGATCTTACATCTGATTTCCAAGTATTCAGAATCAGTGTCTAAAGTTAACATATACAGTGGGGTGGAAACGTAGGCATGACTATGGAGTTGTCCAAGTTCAGGAGAGTATTCCAGGACATACCTGATTGTCGAACTACGCTCATACGCTGCCTCTCGGGCGCCAATTAATCGCACTACGAGAGGCGGTCGGCTTCCGGCTATCGGATAGGGAAAAGAGAGCACATCTGAGCTTGCTGTGGGACGTGTTCGATCACATGAAATGGAGTGAGGACATGGGAGCAGTTACCATGATGGGACGAGGCCTGGATTTCCGCCGAGCTGAAGCATTGATGCGAAGAATTTACTCTCATGCACTGGAGAAAGGTGTTCCCTTTCATAATCAGGATTCGGCCACCTTTTAACTACGAGAACCTCGTCCCCTGGACCAAACAGGCCTTATTGAGTATAAGGTGTTCTACTAAGATGACGGTCACCGAAGCGGCTGAACGTTCAAACTTCTGGGATACGACGCCCATTGCCACCATTGAAGGGCTCGCAGCTGGTGTTGACATATCCATTCCGATTACGACTTTGGCACAAGAGGCACCTCAAAGCCAGCTAGGTCATGCTACCATAGACAGAGCTGCTGCCATGTCTATCTTTCAGCCTGTGCTTAACGACGTTACTCGGATCGCAATCGTGAAAGTAGAATTGGGCTCTGTCAGATACGAGACGGGTAATGTCGCCGCCTATAAGGCTAACGATACTTTCAGCATATGCATGTTTGGACCTCAGTACATGACCAACGTCTCACTTATACACAAAACGCCTTCGGAAGGACCAAGATGCGATTGGCCTGATAGTCCTCAGGTTGTCACGCGTAGTGATCAATATCTACTCACCTGCAGAGCCAGATCCGGTTTATGCTGCTTGGCAAAGGAGGAATGCACTTCAAGGATGGTAAGCATCTCGCCTGATAGCGTATCGTTTGTGAGAAGAGCGCATTACCAGGGCCTTGTGCAATTTCCCTGTGAAATGATGGTTACGACGCCTAGGCTAGATAGCCGTTTAGGCAATTACTTAATTATGCGTAACTTATAATTTCATTCCCCGTTACATAATTATCCTCTCTTTGTTTGTTAGTTGACAATATCGCCGTCTCCTGTAGTCCTGCTGCTCCACCTCTTGTCACCCTACTCCAGTTCCGGCGCCCAGCTCTAGTTCTGGCTCCCTGCTCCAATTCTGACTCGTTGCTCCAGTTCTGGCTCCCTGCTCTAATTCTGACACCTTGCTCCAACTCAAGCACCCTGCTCCGCTTCTGACACCCCTTCAATTCTGGCACCCCGCTTTGGTTCGGCACGGCGCAATTGGAGCGGTTCGCTACCTGATATTCCGCCTCTCCTAGGGAGTTTGTCCTAGGGGCATCCTCCTGGGACCAAGAGGCAGCCACGATGAGCTGGTACTAGGTCAATGACGGTCAAGCCTTGTTAATGGTCCTGGGAGAATCGGCTCAGGACAGATCTCCTAGGATAAATGGCGGTGCTAGCCACGATGCCAGAATACAAGGTAGGGCGTCAGGGGCAGGACCAGGGTGTCAGAATTGGAGCGAGGTACCAGAATTGGATGCTCGGATTCTCCTGGGTAATTTCTCTCGGGAATAATCGCCTGGGCATTGAGCCAGCTTAAATGAGCCAATATTGGATCAGTTTGACTCAAGGTATTCAAAGCTCTTGGAAGGATGGGCTCAGGAGATCTCCCCTAGGAAACATGGTGGCAGTCAGCGAGCTCTTATTCCCACATCAGGAGGGAAAACCGAAAGCCTTATAGTCCCTTTTACTCTGATCCTTAATCGCATCAATTTATTTCAGCATGGAAGAGTATGCGAACGAAGGGAAACCCTCTGACGGTGAGGTCTATCGGAAGATACGCAACTATCAGTCCCAAAAGCAGTCCAGTTTGGAAATGCGATGGTGGACTTGTCTCTCTCCACATAGAGCCCGAAATTTAAAACAACTACTCCGGCACAGGGAATTTACCCTCGCATTTGATGCTTTCTTGGAGATACCTGCGCTCTTAACCGGGATGAGAATTAGTACCCTACATAAGATATTCGCGATAAGATGCGATGAGGTATACGTTCCGTCGCCGACCTTATGAATGTGCTCATTGATTGCTAGGAAATCCTATATTATCTTCGTTACACCAAATAATTCTGGTCTGACCTGCTTCAGCAAGACAAGACCGCGATGGCTAAGGTAGACCAAGCCACCGTGGAAGCGTTACAGTTCACCGCGCCATGGGCATCAACGCTAGATGCCAAGATTCTACGTGGTAAACTGCTGGGGGGGGAAATCTTTTACCGTTTTAGCCAACAAGAACGTGAAGGGATCTGGATTAGGTTACAGTCCTTTAAGGGTCTGGTTCCTTCTCTGTTCGAGTTCTTCGAGAACGCTAAATGCCTTGAGGCATGGGCCGACTGTTTAAAATGGCTGGTATGCATAGGCCCTCGGGAAACTCTCTCCACGGCAATGAATAAGATCTATACTGGTATAAATCAGAGCGTAGACTCGGCTCTGGTGCAGGAAAACGAGACCACGTTCAAGTCTGTGCCAGCAAACTCCGCTCGTCGAATAGACCTGGGATATCGACAATTGTGCGCCTTCGCCATGCGCTATCACTGTGAAGTCCCAAAAAAGCCCAGCGGGAAGGACCTTCTAGCAAAGCCAAGGGCCATATTAGACACCACGACATCGCGCGAGATGGCTGATCTTGCTAATTGTTTGGGGTTTGAGTCGTCCGAGATCGCCGAGTTAAAGCAATTCCCAAAGTCAGCAGACCCAACGATAATAAGAGGAAACGAAAGGCCTGCGCTCGTAACGGATGGTCCAGGGGAACCTAGAAAAGACAGATGCGGAACGCCATATGTTCAAAATTACGAAGAGGACCGCAAGTTTTTGTATATCACTCATTTACATGACGATAGGGATGAACAATCCGAGGGCATCACGTCCTACTTCAGGCTCAGATCCACGTACTTGAAGTTCTATGGGATGCCGGACGACTCCAACCCACAACACCATCTCATTACAGCCACAGGAGAATTATTGTCCCCGGCTTTCCGTCTGACTCAACCGGTTAATTCGCCACGAGAAGATCCGACTCGAGGGGCTGAGCACATGGAGGTGGACGGGGAACAAACAGAAGACATAATGATGCAAGATGGAAAGGGAGAGGGAGAGGAACAAAGGCCTCCGTTCCAAGCACAAGGTGCCCTTGCACAAGAAGCAACGATACAACGACAAAAACTCTTGTCCGACGCAGGCGAGCTTGACAAAAAAGAATATGAACAAGAACAATATCGGCAGAAGCTTGCGGAGGACGCAAGTACACTCGTGGAAGAGGAGCAAAGACTGGAACAAAAACGACAAAAGCTCTTGTCCGACGCAAGCACACTTGAAAAGCAAGAGCAACAGCAAGAACTTTATCGACAGCAACTTGTATTAAGCGCAGGTACAATCGGAGAACAGGAGCAGGAGCAAGAACAGCGACGACAAAAGCTCTTATCTGATATAAATGTACTTAAAAGGCAAGAACAAGAACAAGAACAGTACCGACAGAAGCTTTTAAGGGATGCAAGCGTATTTTATGAGAAAGATCAAGAAAAAGAACAGCAACGACAGAGGCTTTTGTCTGACGTTAGCACGCTGGAAAACCAAGAGCAAGAGTTCCGGCAGAAGCTTGCAGGCAACGCAGACACATTCAGAGAACGAGAGCAAGAACAAGAACGACAACGACAAAAGCTCTTGTCCTATGTAAGCACGCTTGAAAAGCAAGAGCAAGAGCAAGAAAAATACCGACAGAAGCTTGCAAAGGACGCAATTGCACTTGGAGAACAAGAGCAAGAACAAGAGCGAGGAAGACAAAAGCTTATCTCCGACGCAAGCGCGCTAAAAGAACGCGAGCGAGAGCAAGAACAGATATACCATAAGCTTACGGGGGACGCCGATGCCCTTGGAGAGCAAGAGCAAAAGCGAGAGGAACAACGTCAAACTCTTGCGAGGGAAGAAAAAGAGCTATTCAATCGAAAACAAAAGCAGGAGGAAAAACGACAAACACTCACGGCGGACGCAAGCGAGCTAGTTTTACAAGAGCAAAAGCAAGAGGAACGACGAAACGCTCTCGCAGCGGTCGCGGACGAGCTCGTGAGCCAAGAGCAAAGGCAAAAAGAAGAGCAACAAAAGCTTGCGGAGTTCGCAAGCGATCTTGGGAAACAAGGACTGAGGCAAAACGAACAGCGAAAAAAGCTTACGGCAGATATCAGCGAGCTGCACAAACAAGAGAAACACCATAAGTTAAAGAGGGATAAATTAAAGCAGAAACGAGAGCAAAAGAGCGTGGAGCTAAAGGTATTAGGGAGTAAGCAGGATGAGTCAGGAACAATCCAGGAGAGAGACGAGCGAGATATGGGAGAGCTATAAAGACAAGGTCAAGAAACACTAGCAGATCTTGAATTGCCATCTCCCTTAGAGTTCGAGTACGGAGGAATATATGCCGATCAAAGTGCACCTGAAGTACGAGCGAAGAACTATTCAATAGACGCCGTCAAGAAAGGTGGTACTCAAGTGAATATTTCAGCACCCAAAGATGAAAATAGTTTGGCACAAGAGCACGGACCACAACAGGATAGAGCGCAAGTGAAGGGCCAAGAGGAGAGGCTAACGGAGGAAGCCCAAGAGGATAGATCATATGAGCCTGAGGCCCAAGAGGCGGGCCAAGAGTATGGAGTGCAAGAGGGGGGCAATGAGTACCAAACGCAAGAGGACGGGCAAGAAGGTAGAGCCCACGGGAATGGAGCCCACGAGGATAGAGCCTACGAGGATGGAGCATATAAGGATGGAGCCTACGAGGATGGAGTACATGAGGATGGAGCATATGAGGATGCAGCACATAATGATAAGGCCCAAGGCGGCAGGCAAGCGGACGAAGTCCAAGAGATTTTGCAGGAGGATAAAGCACATAAGGAAGGGCAAGATGGTGGTACGTATGAGGATGACGTACGAGAGTATCGAACACGGAAGCGACGAGTAATGACTGAAGAGAGCGACGATGGTGCAGCACTTCGAGCACAACAGTTACGGGTAGGGCGAAAACCTGTGGAGAAGGGCAAGTATCAACGGCTCAACAGATTTGGGTCATCAAATCATGATATGAACCCCGAAGGTGACACTTCAATAGATGACACTGAAGAGGGAGAGAACACTCCCATGCAAAGGAAAAAGCCCCAAACGCCGCGCCGGCAGCAAAGGCAGGAGCTGCAGGCACAGGAGAGGACTAATAACGCGACGGCAGCAACGGTGGTAGAAAATACGAACAGTTCAACGGGTTTTGCTTCTGATTTTACTTATGAAGCTCCACAGGCGCCATCTCGGGCTACATGATCTGCAATATCAAATGGACGAGGACCTATGTGGCCAAGCCTTACAATATATATGCCGCAAATACTTCGCGATCACGCCTTCGATGGCTATCTATTCGCAGCCGTGCACAAGCAACTTAGGATACCCGCTCAACCCGCTAGCTGCTCCGAAAAGACCGAGGGGGTGCTTAATAGGTCAGGGTATGTCCAAAAATGTGCAATGACTGGTAAATTAAGGAGGTACAATCTATTGATTTCGAACTTCATTTGCTTGAATTGATTTATACTGATTATGAAATTGGATTATCTTGGTTGAGAAAAATGGCCAACGATGACATCGAGGAAAATACTATGATTGGCCTGGCATGATGGGTATGTAGATCTTTACCCTCCACCTATTGTCAACGCTTTAGCTTCTAATTTATTAAGTCCTTCCAACTGTAGCTTAAGCCATTCTGATAGCGTGTCGACCTAAGCCATCGACGTATGCTGGAGGAGGATCGTAGACCTTGTGCTCTATTGCAAGGCAGTAAGCCATAGCAATCCAGTGATACCCAGTAGGTTTTAACTTTTTTACAAATTTGACGGCATTGAGCCGGTGGGATGGACTTTCGTGGTCGTAAGTCACGAATGGAAGATCTAGCGGCATGGCGTTTACCAACTCGACAACCATTTTAATGATCTCGGAGCGACAGTGTTCGCGGCGCGATATCTTCTCCCGCAACGCAGCCAACCGAAGACAACCCTCACTTGAACCAGCATCCAGAGGGGAAGGCACTCGACTAAGAGAAAAGGTGATCTCTGACATAATTTTGGCTTGTCTCCCTATGTATGCAGCGCGGCTGTCACGCATCCAGGCGAAGTCTGATGTGGTGATGACGAGAACTCATCCTCGTTTTCGGCAACGCATATCTTTGTCGTAAGGAGCGTGATGGTGGAGGCGAAGGTCTCCCGACCGGAGATAGAAAGCTCTTGCAACATGCTTTGCAGTTGATTAACATTTTTGTCTTGCTGGTGCAGCAATATTGCAGACGATGGATCGGTCAAGATGGAGCGCCATTTGTCCACACTATTGTCTTTACGCAGGAGAGAGCGCCAAATCTGTCGGACTGCAGACATGGTCCGGGTTGTCTTATATGATTTCATTGTAAGAGTGCTCTTATACCTGAAAATTGGTCAGTATATGACTGTACAATAACCTTTTGCTGATGTCTCTTTCGTGTGTTGATCCCCATATAAGAACCCCAAATTTCTGAGGGGGTCACTTCTGGAGCACTCCTAGAAGAGCCATTTTTGGAGCACTGCCGAGAGTCGTATATCATTGATCTTGAGGTTGCCTTGGCAGATGTCTTGATGAAAAAAGCCAGAACTGGATGCTCTGTGATGTTGCTTTCGCTTTGTGTATGCCCTAACGTCCCCCCCTAGGTAGCGGAAAACCCTCCGTGCCGGAATGAATTTATTATTCTGGCATCTCAATTCTCTCTCCACAATCGGATCAAGCTCTGATTTAAATAGTGTTGTTCACTAGGCATTTCTCTTCAGGAAATAGTATACAGCCAAAAAATTACAGCAGTCTTTATCACGCTGTCGCTCGTTCCCTTAAAAGCGTGTAGAACTGGTTTTGCTTTACAACCCTGCTGTACTACTAATATCTTTAGAATTTCAAATTTCGGAGTACCAGATTGATAGTTCCATAATGAAAGAAGATATCCCTAACTTGAAAGACAATTAGTCCTCGAAAGAAATACACTCCGAATTTATCCGTGCAGATGGGCCTGTAGCGTATCTTGACATTTGACTTTAGCGCGTTTATATAATACCGTATCAGATACGTTAGAGGTATAAAGCTTATGGTGTCCCGCAGATTTCTTTTCCTCCAAAACGTACGCGTCATGAAGAAGTGTACACTCCGCAAAGAAGTCAGCCTACAGGATGCGCAATTCTCAGAGAAGAACATGCTCGTGGAGCTCGATCTTCCGAAGCGCCAACAGGAGTTTTTCACGTACCTCAACGACAGTCGCCATATTATCGCTACAGCAGTTGCTCGACATATAAATGCCAGTCGACCTCCCAGCTGTGAAGTTTCTCCCCCCAACAAGTGGAAACCGGGAAGCTTCAATGTATGCATTCCCGTTGATGTCGCGGATCATCCAATTCAGCGCGTTATGATCAGGTTTCCCCTCCCCCACAAGGTTGGCGAACTCCATTTCCCTGGCAATATGGACGAGAAGCTCGTCACCGAAGCCGCAACGTACGCTTGGCTCGATGAGCACTGTCCGGAAGTGCCAAAGCCTCAGCTGCTAGGCTACGCTCTCTCTAATGGGCGTTGTGTAAGTTGTCAGGCCTATCCCATAGATACATCATACTAATTTGAAAGAATAGTTCACGCGATTTGACTATTTGTCTCTACCCCTGCGGTTACTCATGTTACTTCGACGTAAGGCCTCAAAGTGGCTGGGCTGGCCTACACCCTGTCAATACCTCTCTCACGGATCCTCTGGCCTAAGTACTGGCTACCTGCTTCTCGAAGACGTGCAAAAGGAGGGAATAGCTATACTGTCAGATACTTGGATGGCATATTACGGCGAGTCAACTAAGAGGCGCAATCTCTTTCATGACCTTGCCCGTATAATGCTAGCGATTGGACGCGTACCGATGCCGCGGATCGGATCGCTTACTATCGATGAATCGGGCTATCTACAACTCAATAATCGGCCGCTGACGATGACCCTCCATCAGCTTGAAAACGAAGGAATTAATACTGGTATCGGGCGGTCAGACACTTTTTCAAGCTCTATCGACTACGGGATGGACCTCGTCAACTTGCACGACCAGAATCTACGCGATCAGCCCAACGCTATCTCCAGCGGAGGCGACGGGAAGTTGCAAATGGCAACATTCGCATGCATGCGAATGTTGCTACCACACTTTTTCTCCAGATCAATGCGCAACGGCCCGTTCATCTTCCAGCTATCGGATATACACCCAAGCAACCTCTTCGTGGACCAAGACTGGCATATCACAAGCGTAATCGATCTCGAGTACGCGGCAGCCCTCCCACGAGAGATGGAAGTAGCTCCATACTGGCTGAATCCCGGCCAAGACCTTGGTGACTTAGGGAGCCACCCGGAGGGATTCAATGCAGTTCACGACGAGTTTACAGCTATCTTTCGAGAGGAAGAACATTGCCAATCGGAACAACTCTCGCCAAGAGCTGAAGCAATGCAACAGGCATGGGAGACCAAGGCGTTTTTTTATCAACATTCACTGAATGAAAGGATTGGCTGCACTTATCTTTTCCAGTTTCAAGTATTACCCCTATTCGAGCCGGAGTTCGTCCTGGATCCCACGTTCGTTAGACATATCATGCCACTGTGGTCAATAGACGGAGAGCGGGCGTTGGCCCAGAAGATGAGAGACAAAGACAGGTACCATCAGGCCGTACAAGAATTATTTGAGGAATAGACTATTTCCCCTCGTCCTTTACAGCCCCTGCGCTGCCTCCTCCGCTGGACTCGCCTTCCTCCTTTAAGGCCGGCCTGGTCACAGTCTTAATGCGCTCCCCCGATGAAATATGCTCCCCTTTCTCGAACACTTTTCCAGACGCCGCGGTCATTTGCTGATGCTGCGAGGTCGGTCGTGCCTTCGTACCCTCCTGCGGTACTGGAGGGGGTTGGGGAAGCTTCTTGTCTTGCGGCATAGTGTTGTTCTGGGACGTAGTTAGACAATTCAATGCTGTGGTAGGGCCGTCTTACCTTGGGATCGTGCTGATTGCAACCTTGGTGAACAGCCAGGTGGCCTGTGAAATAGCGGGCTCGGACCATGTTTAACGCGTTATCTTCGGGCGCCAATAGGATGCCATCAGTACTGCAGCCTGCAGCGGCTAGCGCACGCATGTTTAGGGCTATCCACTTACTGGCCTGCAGATGAACGCAGGGCGCCATTTTCCGGTAGAAATTGATCTGTGCCAACGAGAGCAGGGTTACGCCACCCAAGGGCTCGAGGACGATCACGGCGGTGCCGGATTCCCGCGTCTACACCCTCTTCTCTCCTTAAACAAGGCTTCAACATTTGTCACCGCATAATTAGTGTCAAAGCCCCCCCAAATTATATTCCACGTATTTCCAAATTTTCGTTTTTAAAAAGCTCTTTGCTAAACCCGTTTACACAGGCGTATTAGCAACAGACTCTATCTTGTCAGCTTACACGAACTAAATTACATACTGTTTTGATACGACTAATAGGCTGTTTTGCACTAACCGGAATCGTATGGCTTTGATTTTTTAGGTATCAGTCAGCGTGTAACGCTACAAGAATAACGAATGCCAGGGCCGCTGCAAGGGTAATATTAACTTCTTACTATCGTAATAAGGCTCTAAGGCTTGGATGAAATCTTTATATATGTAGTGTAAAATGGTATAGGCTTTACCGTAGTACTGTAGCGAATAGAGATTGTTTTGCTATAGGAGAAGACTTTGGGTAAATCAGGCGAGAGAGTAATGATACGAATATAATTTACACGTTGGAAGAGGTCCTAAACGTTTTGACAGTAGCTATAGCGTACTATTTATAAATTAATTTAGTGAAACTCAACGTGTGCGCACAGTTATGGTCGCTTAAAGTGAAAGTATCCCTCATATTTTCCGGCACGGTGGGTTTTCCGCCATGCAGGGAGGGACGTTAATCATCTTCTCTCACTCTCCCTTTCTCAAGTTCTTAAACATTGTAATAGATCGCCACCTCCACCTCTACTACCCCTCCTTTGTGCAATAATCTATAAATTTCACAGAACTGGTTAAGACGTACTATTGGGGTACCTCAGGACAAACAATAAGACGTGAACTAATTCCATTGGTATAGACGTGTGCGTAGACAAGAATGATCTCTAACCATACAACCCTATACCTCAGCCGTCAAAAATTCCCAACCCGAACCCCCATACCCATACCGTGATAAACAAACGACCGATCAGAAACCCAGTTCAATCGAATGCTAATTTGACTTATGGAAGGATCTCTCTAAAGTGTATAGAGGAGCGCTTCCGTTTGCTTAGGGAGCCACAGGGAAAACTGATTCCCCACTTCCCCGAGTATGCACATCCGTAGGAGCGACATCGAGTGGCGACGGTTGAGACGGCTTATCGGAAAGTATGTCGTAATCATGCCATCTGCTCAACGGACTTTTAAAAAGCTGCGGAGGGCGATCGTTGTAACGTCCGTCCCTGCGTCGCGAGACGCACCCCGTGGCGAGACGAACCAACAATTGGGATCTTTGAAGTCTCTCCCTCGCAAGTCTATAAATATATGGTTAGTGATGGACTTTTCCATAGTTATTTCTCCTCCAGGACACCTATCTGCAACGAAAATTACCGCAATATTGGTCATCCTGTCGCTTGTTTTATTGACGCCGTCGATTGCCGCTTTAGCTGTTCCCCCCTGCTAAATCACGACCGACTATATATTTACGATTTTCGGATCCATAGTATGAAAGTCCCATTGAGAAATAATATAGCCAAGCTCTAAAGACGAAACATCCCGAGAGCCTCGCCGTGCGAAGAAGGGTGGCGCGATAGCCTCGCGCCGGTGATCTTTTAGCGTACCTTGGCATCCATTAGCTTACCTATAAGATACCGTATCTTCAGTATCATACGGAGCTATCCCCTTTTCGATATGGCTTCTAGGAGGAATGTGGCGCATCGCTGTAAGGTTCTTCATGTGCCCGCTTTTCTTTGTGCCTAGCGCGGCCTCTTGTTCATTGTTGTGTGACTCACACCTGCTGCTTGGTGCCTCTCCCTCGTTTTCGTCCCCTTATCATCATCATTACAGTAAGCTTGTGAGGGTCTGAACCAAGATAGGCAAATGATTAGACTAGGCTAGGTTACTAGGAGAATACTATGAAGAAACAAGACAAGAGTTGCTAGGAATCGCCAGCTAAATAGATGCAGCGCTTGGCGTTCCGTGGCAACGTGTTCGAACACTCTGTGCTACTAAGTTCAATGAACCTCTCCCAACGCAACCAACTATAAGTTCAAAGAACGATGGTGTGGTTCTTACACCGAGTCCTTACTACGGGTCTAGCCCGTCACACAGAGCCTTTATATATATGTCAAATTTGATAACTCTAATCGCGAAGAGTAACGTTGAACTAAGATCTCCTGTTCCACCATCCAGATACCGCCGTGATTGTGGTAATGTCTTGGAGTTTTCGCGTCCAGAAAGGAGTCAATCTTTCGTGCAAAATCGTCTGTTCGTCGGCGTACCTTGGAGGCTCCCACGGGCCGTCCGAACGATCAAGGTTCTTAAAGCCAAGATAGACTAAAGCTAGCTCATAATAGTCAGGTGGATGCGAAAGCATAAAACCGAACATCCAGAAAGCTTTCACCGGCGCGACCATAGCCAGTGGTTTCCAAAGTCTGCGGTGTCGCCAGAAGCCATCAAAACGGCTGCTGAGTGTTCTGAACCATCTGGAGATCCATCCAGAGACGAGCCATATCGCTAAAGTGATAATGCTGAGAATGACGATAGTCACGAAGAAAAGCCAGAGGTCAACGTTCCCTGATCCGAATATTTCCAGATTCATTCCGAAAAAGGATGTGATGAAAGAGAGAGGTATATAGATGAAGGCAAGTACGGTAATGATGCCCACAGAATCGGCATACTTGACTGAATCGTGCGAGTCTCTCAATGATCGATTGGTAGACCATTGCAACATGACCTGATTTACTACCGCAAGACCGTCATTAGTCATTTTGAGGAGTTCGTTCAGGTCTTCTATGCGAGTACTAAGCTGTTCATCCCATCCTTGCTCACGAGCGAGGTTTGTGAAAGTTTTGAGACTACGCAAGGTGTTGGTAAAGCTTTGCTGATGCGCCCACAAGGCTCCATGATAGATGGAAGTCTCGAATTCATAATCCTCTAAGCGGGCGAATTTCCTCATAGCAAACTCTGCGAGTGGTCTCACTTCTTTCTGGATCATAACGAGGCGTTCAGCGTTGTACAGTTCCAAGAACGGTATAACAACGGATAATGGAGCTCGGGATATGCCTTGTATTCTTGCAGTGGTAGAGGTTCGTAGCATTTGACGCAATTGAAAATGCAATAATGGCATTTCCCCTACTTTACGCTCACAAAGGGTGGAGTCTCTGCAGCTTGGGCGCTCAAAGAGCACAGTATGAGGAGAATGAGCCGGTTGTTGATGCCTTGCCGACTCGCTAAGAAGAATTAGCACTATACGCAACATTAGCATCATCAGCCTCTTGTTTTTCTGATAAGACGACTCACCTGTGGGGCATTGTTGGGATGTGGCCATGCCTTGGTCCAAGAGTTTGATGGAGGCATGTAAGTAAACCCGGAAACCGATATGCATACTGTTTGTGTCAGATGAAAGCCCCCATGGCGCAGAATGATTGGATTCGTTCTCGTTATCGAGGTCTTGGTCTTTTCTTTCTCCCAAATGATCAAAGTGCCGCCAGAAGAAAAGCGGATCAATATCATAAATGGATCCTACTGCATTCATCATCCCTTTATTGAAGTTTCCAGCTTGTGAGCTCAGAATAACGACGCGTGACTTCGTGTCTTCATGGATACGGCGCAGTGTAGCCGTATGGTCCCCATCCTGCCCCCAGATGAAATCTTGACAACCGCTTGTCTCATGTCTAAAATCGTAGATTGAGACAAAGCTCACGTCGGAGGTTCCGAGACTTCTCATGCGCCTATGCAGCCACCAGTATTCTGGCCATTGGTTTAGAATGCTCTGCAGGTAATTTACATATGAATTCGAGGTAAGCTCATCCACCGCTGGGTGACCTGCTGCAGCAGAGCTCATGTTGCCGTTTAAAAAAGACTCATAAGATCCTTGTTAAGGCAAGCGAGTAGATTATTGGGTCTGACCGGTGGATGAAGTTAACACGTCTGCATTACTACAGGATAGGATCATACGGTAAAAGCCAAGGCATAGGTAAAGGAAGATATGCACGTTGTTTCTGTCAAGACCAGGCACAGAGCGGATCAATATGGGTATGTTTGATGAAGGACAATGAGCTAAGGAGGGAAGAAGGGACCAGGTAGCCGAATAAGTACAGTATGGGCGCCAAGGCGCTACCAGTAGCCGAGGTGCACCGAGGTCGGTTCGTAACAGTTTCAAAGTGACCAGGGAGTAAAAGACCGTCAGCATCGATCACTTGCTAAGGCATTCATCCTCTCCACTCAGCTACAACCACGTTGCAACCATGCTAATTTCCTGCAGTAATATAGATGGGGACGGGAACTGGTAGGCAGCAGTTTAACACTGAGTAAAAGCAGACATGTGGCTGTCCATAGAAATATCTAGAAGAGCGCCACACTTTTTTTTCGAATCCGATATGATTTATAACATACGTCTAGCGCAGCTGTAATCAAACGAAATGATCTCCTTTTAACTAATACTTTGTCGCACTTTCGGGCGCAATGACCGTACCAATAAGACCCAAGAAAATTCGCAGCCACAGGCTTCAGCCACGATTGAGATTGCGCTTATTCATCAAAGTAAAATACAATGTATTCCTTACGCGGGGTGTGTTGAGTTTTCTTACCCGGGCACAGGATCCTTGATCGCGTGATTGAAGGTACCAACCGATGTGGCGAGGTCGCATCACATAGCGCCTTACAGCCGCCACAAGGCTGATGATAACTTCTCAGCCTCCCTAGAGGATTCTAAGACTCGAACAAAGGTCCCTAATGGATTCCCATAATTACAAAAGCTTGATGGTGGAACTGTGGCGGATGAGCACAATTATAATATGGAAATGAGGCTCGCCGTAAGTTAGGGGGGCGGCGACGATGCGAATGTAAATTTCAAGTAGCTGCTCACAGAACTGTTCAGGATTGGCCACATCACAAGACTGATGCAAAACTACGGGAGATTTCCATACGTTCACAAATTAGAGTCGCTTGAAATCAAAGTACCTGTGGTTTGTCTCGTAACAGGGTGCGTCTCGCGACGCAGGGACGGACGTTAGGGCCTTAGTCGAAAAATAATAATAAGGCACATATTTCTTGAGTCCGCTTCACTATTATCTCAATCGACAACTCTGACACCATTGTTATTATAAGCGGGACTTGCTGAAATATATACCGAAGCTTCCAGTCCTCATATACTAATTATGGGTGCCGCCAATTCTGGATACCGCCATTTCTGGATGCCGCTAGTTGTGGATGTTGCCAATTCCGGATGCCTCTACTTGTAAATGCCTCTGGTTGTAGATGCCTCAAGCTGTGGATGTTGCCAATTCTGGATGCCGCCAGTTATAGATGCTGCCATCTAGTTCGCCTTCTAATAATGCAGCCAATTCCGAAGTGCTTGACAATCGTCCTTGATTATTGCATATCAAACCATCCTAGAGACATTGCACGAGGTTATCGACTTCCTCGCCAGAAAGCGTAACAGTAGTCAGTAAGTATGGCGATAGTGAAGAGTGAACGGCTTCTTCGAGAAAAGCTTCGCAAGCGGAGAACAAATCTATTCAAGAAAGCGAACGAGTTGGCGCGGATAACCAACTCGAAAATATACATGGTCGTTCAACATGACGATAAATATCATACATATAAATCAACGGAAGAATCGAACTGGCCTCCTCCCGAAAGAGAAATAGTGAGTACGCCTGGTCTACGGTCAGACCATTACTGAACGTGACAGGGGACACACGACCACCAGTGCCACAGACGTCCTGCAGATTTCCACGGTCCTAAATCACGGGAAACTCAGAGGATTCGAAAAGCCAATCAGCCTGATGAACGTCAAGTCGGCTTCAGGTTTCTCAAGGAGGCGGAACACAATGGAGATCGCCCCCCTGCTGGCCGGTGTACCTTGACTGTAGTCCAGAACAAGACAATACTGCGAGGATTGGAGGGCATGAAATTTCCAATGATGATGTGGCTAGGCTATATGATAGGCTCGCAACGGGCAGGTTGATAGAAGTCTGGGCGTGGATGGTAGATATCAAAAGTCACAGAGCTTCACCCCATATGCTTGTGCTATTGCCAGCAAGAAAACAATTTTCATTGCCGTAGAACGTAGGAGTGTTGTTCCCGGTCAGACCCCAAGCCCTGCAACCAAGTGGCGTCAAGCGAATACGTCTCTCCAAAGAATAATTGTGCTATGAAAAGTACTGTAATTGATGTAAGGGGGACCCGCTCGGAGAAGTTGTGCCATAGTTGCCTTAATAACGTCGATTGCACATCTCCTCATCTCTGTCCTCATGCCGATAGTGCGAAGACATATTCCTTTCATCTTCGGCTTTTCCCCTTTGGTTTCTTGAACACAGGCTCAGACGTCTGAGATGACGGAAGTCCCGGCTCTGTCTGTTGTGAGTCCGACGTGGTCAATTGGCTGTCGTTCTGTTCGAAGGACTCAAAGTTTGATTGCTGGGAGAAGGACTCTACAGCGAAGTCTTCTGGGTTAGGTAGCTGGTTAATGGCCGAGCAGATTCTTTCGTGATGGATCGGATAAAATAAATCCTGGACATTTCTCGTAAATTTGTATGAAGTCCACTTCTCTTCGCCGTCCTCATTAGTGAAATCAAATTTCTTTATGGGATGACGGTGAAATAGAGTATTGTTTTCCTTGATCAACGCATAATGCCCGTACATTCTTACGGCCTCATTATCGTGCGAGATTGAGTAGGTAAGGATTTTCCGATGGAGTTCGTCTTGACGTGATACCAATCTATACAACTCGACGACAGCATTTGCCGCAACGGCGGCGCTATGAGCGTTTTGCCGATCCGCGATGTTGAGACCCTCGTTACCGCATTTCACCTCTGACGTCAGGAATGGGAAATACATCTCATCTGTCGCCACCAGACGAGATGTAGTCTGCCAATCACCAACAGAGGGTTGCAATTTCTTAAGTTGGTCAGAGGTGAACGCAGATGATTTAAGTCCTACAGCAAAGTCGGGCTGCGGGCGAGGACCCTTGACGAGGGGGATGGATTTGATCCAGCTTTCATCGACAGTTTCGATCAGATGCTTGAGGTGTGTAGCACCAAACATAGTCAACGTCTCTGGAGAGGGAACAATCAATCTGGCGATGTCCTGAATGACCCTAGCCTCGGTTTTGTTCCTTATGTTATCGCAGGCCGTTTCAAATAGGTCATCTCGAAAGATTGTGTCCTGAGGAGTTGGTTGCTCAGCGTGGAGCATGGTCTTGCAGAAGCTCTTGCATTCGTTCGTAGGAGGCATCTCAGGCTTGCCCATATAGATGCTAGCAGACGCAAGGATCGTCTCGTAGCGTCGACTCTTGACGGCAGGATTCTTTCCCTCTCTTAAAAAAACGCCACTTATGTCTGATTCATATTTGCTGAGAGACGGAGTCGACCTCTTCCGGGTGAGTGAATGAGTCATGCCGCTGTCTTGCTTGAAATTTCCTCCTGACCAGCTTCCTTCTTCGATCCAACGATGGATGGGGTTGACGTCGTAGTTCTCGGTGTCGCTTCGAAGATCTGTACTTATTACGCCTTCAATATCACAGTTTGCAGGTGAAATTCGTTGACGTTTTCGGGTAGGCCTTTCCTGGGCTTGGGAAGTTTTCTGGGCAGCTCCTTTGGCCTCAGGTTTGTGATTCTGTCCAAGCTCTTCACTCCGTTTCCGCTTTCGATCTAGATTGGAAGGGTTGACTGATTCCTGTGGACGCTTTGGCCTGAGTCAGTGGTCGCAGTTGTAGGTCAAAGGGTTGTAGAACGTACCTCTTTGTCAGGCGTGATACTGGTTGGCGAAGGAAGTTGAAGGAGTTGCTCTTGAATTTCCGGTTGCTGATGGAGAAATTTATTCTTTTGTAGACGTGCGCTCTTACGAACAGATGTAAGCGCCTCTTTTCTTCTAATACCGCGTGGGTGTGCTGCTACTGGCTGTCAGCTGAAGAAACGTTTAAGCATGTATGGTTTTACCTTGGTTTTTCAATGGGTTCAGCAAAGATTGCCGCCCACGTCTCTTAACATCTGACCTTGCTCGTGATGGGGACATGATGATTGGGAATGAGGGGAAGGGAGGCACACGTCTTTATTGCCGCTGGTGCGCTGTAGGATGGTGTTACGAACACGCCGACAGAAGATGTGGTGGTTGGCAGTCTTGGGGCTGCGACAGTAACCTAATTGGTCCATGAGTCATCGGGATCATCCGCCGCCCGCCTGAAACACATCGTTCTACTTTTAGATTGGCAACCACTGTAACAATGACTCGCTTTGTCTGATTGGGTAGGGCCATTTACGCTCAGCCTTTGATGAAGCTAAAGTATGTGAGATGGGAATCCATTTACAATGTACTCTACACTCTCGCGTCTCTCCCCCGCCCTCGATACTGTGGCGCTGTGTTTAGAATCGTTCCGAACTCCATCCCTTACCTCGGCTGTTGTGAGCTGCCTTTGAAGTCGGCCCTCCTCCTCCTTGGGCATTGCTGTCATCTCTCATTCTTTGCACTTCCACAGGCGGAACATAATTCATGACTTCCGGCCTAAGACCAGTGACTCATGCCGTGGCATTGATCTAAGCGGGCAGGAGGGCGCGAGTGCAAATGCCCACTACGCGTAAACAGGGAGTCTGCGTATGCAGGGTCGAATTACCAGGCTAATGAAGCCTCAGAGTGCTATCATGATTATTTAAAGCCCGAATACATAACGTAAGATAAGGTAATAGTGCGGTCGAAAGCCTGACAAGAGACTCCTAACTAGTAAACTAATTCTCTCTTGTATATAGGGGAGCCGGTCTGCAACTGCGATTTCCAACATCGCCCACTATTCATTGGTTCCAAAGCCCATTCTCCCGCTATTTCAACAGAAACACCCCTACATCTCTCTACGGAGAGCTTGAGGACCGGCTTCACTTAATTTGTACCGCACCAGTGAAATGCCCAAAAGAGCTCAACCGCCAACCCCTCCCGACTTGCCTGCAGTGCCTTCCGATTCAAGAAAAAAAGCTTACTACCCCGCCGGGAATATGGTGTATTATTGTCGACAGGGCAGTAAGAATCCAGTGATAAATCCCTTTCAGTTGATTCGCAACTAAACTTCCACAAGGTAATGTATGGCGGACGGGGACAGTGGATAATGGAACCTCCAGTACTCAATTCCATATTGTATGTCACCTCGTAGAAGCTTTAACATTTACGTCAAGTGCCTAAAGTCAATCATATTCTAGATCCAGGACGACGCTTCTGGACAGAAGCTAAATATCAACGCAGAATATATACGGGAAAGAATCTAGTCTTTATAGAAGATGCAAACCAGGGGTATCGACTTAGATCTGAGATTGAAAATCTTGTTCTTTATCGTTTTCCAAGTGCTTTTTGGCAACTTCACGGCTCAGATATCTACGATCTAGTCCGCTCAAGGAACATACCACTGGCTCAACGTCGGGCTTGGGACTCGCTCGTTCAAAAGAGGAGAAATGGTGGCCGCTATTAGGGTTTCAGACAGTTGTCAAGCCACGCCCACAATTTCTTATCCGCAACGAAGACATTGCCATTGCCTCTGATCCCGTGAGCCAATGATTTATGGTATCGAAGAGACCACTGAGAGACCAAAGTCAACTTTCTTGCAATCGTCTGTCTCCACATATCGTCACGGAAATATTCCCTCTCCAGTCTAGCCACTTGTTCTATTGTCTGGTCGTCTTCGTTTAATTCGTTACGTAATGATATATATTGCTGCGACAACTGCCTTGAACGAAAGAATTCTGAGATGTCTTGATCATGAGTTTCAGTAGAATCCCAGAGGGCTTTGAAGAGATGATAATCCGTAGTTGAATCAAAGTTTAAAATACGAGAAAGTAGCCATATCGGACGACTACAGCTCAATAACAGACATAATGCCATCTCATTTTCGATATTTTCACGTTGTGTGTTCTCTTGAAGTGCGTATCGAAATCCATTTTCAAACGCAGGCAAAAGTGACACATCAACTTCATACCGTGATTGTGGTAGACCAGGGGCGGTAAGGAGTATAGACAAAGGCACAGAGGAACAGAACGCCCAGTCAATTATGCATGTGATGTTGAAACCTTCGTCAACGAAGATATTGTCGACGCTGAAGTCAGGGTGGTGGATCGAGAACCGGTGTTTACGGTCGTCTAAAAGAAATTTTGATGCGTTATTCGTCCACCTTGTAATCATTTCTGAAAGCACATCTCTAGCAATAACATAATCGGTCCTATTATCTGAACTATCAATCTTGGACTGCACAGTAACGAAGTCACTCCACCAATCTAACGCTTTCCGAAATCCGGTATAGTCATCGTACTCACTTCGCGCGGGAATAGGCGCAAAGAAGCAGTGATGACCTAGTTGAAGATATTTTACATGTTCCAAGAATGCCGAGACATGAGCCTCGTAATAGTCCTTCTCAGATTTGAAAGGTCCACGATTGATATCTCCAAGTGAATATCGTTCATTTAGTAGTAGCCCACGGGATAGACAGGTCTTGATGTGAAATTCCCCATCTTCCTCGAAGAGTGATCCAGCCTGATCGAAACAAAGTCGAGATAGTTGCCATGTAATGACTCCGAGCTGGAAAATAATCTTTGTCTTTTGTTCGTGGGACATATTGAGCTCATTTCTATCTGAGTCCTTCCATATACGCTGCAGAGGCGAGCCGTGAGCTTTACTCATAAGGATATATGGGATGCCGACATCGTTGTCCCTAGAACAGCTATTTGATCGTTAGCCTGATCCAAACCTGATCGGGGAGAATAGCTTACCTGTATGCAAAGACTTCGGGAACGGGGATTGTGCTGTTGGCTCTGATGTACATAAGAGTAGCGGCTTCACTAGCCAACAGCAAGAGGTTCGTTTCATCCGACTTAATTGCTCCATCGCCTCGTGGGGAACGGAGCACCCACTCCACCCCGTCACGGAACGAAATTAGGATTGTCCAGTTGAAGCTACCACATGCTGGTACCTGAGAAGTGTCGCAAAAGCAATACTGCCCTCCGCGCAGCTTGCTTACCAAACGGCAAAGAGCAGGCGCATTGAAATCTGCGTATTGGAAGACGGTCGCGCGTTCGCACTTTAATGGCATGGCTTATAGCGGGGGCTATGTGCTCAGAAAACGATTGGAATACGATACGATAGGCATATATCGCAGGAAGTTGCGCGTGGGACTGTTCAATGTGGGGGTTACGCGAGGAAGTTGGTTGAGTTGGTTCTGCCTGCTCGGAGGTGTCTTGGCAGGGCGGGATGGGTTGATGGCTCAGGGACGCTCAGGCTCGGCTCAGGTTAGAGCGGCGCCCGCTCAGCTTGGCAGCTAGAAGCTGAAGGGGGAAAACTTTTTTGTGGTCCTCTATATAGCTGTATGCAGTGGTTTTTGTGCGTTTGCGGAAGTTAGTGCGGGGATCGATCTCCCGACCTCCGTATTCGGGATTATCAATTAGCCTATCCCACACGCCAAGATTTTATACTTTCTCCGCACCTACATATGACCACATCAGTCTTAGTTAAGTAATTCTAAAGCCTAGATACGTCGATTATCTGATATTTCTAACCCTACGTAAGTATCACGTGATTACCTCTACGTAAGAAAGCGCCTACTAAGCGGCCTTAATAGTATATCTGCAGCAGCAGATCTTCCTAACCGACGACTATACAGGCCTAGTCAGCGTGCTATTAAGGTAGCGGAGGCTGAACTTCCTCATTAGATGGCTACTCTTACCTCGTCACCACCGAGAGAGGTCAGCCCGGAGGTCCATGGTACGGCTCAAGAGCAGTAGTAGGAGTAAGACCCTAAGTCTCCTATGCCTTTACTGATACAATTATCATCATAATACCTGAATATATAGACCGATGTTGGAAATAAGCCCTTCTGCCAAGACATTAAGCGAGTGGCCACGTCTACAAAGTCTTGTTGTCTCATTGTCTTGTTCCTAGACACCTTTTCAGACATCTGGTATAGCCAAATCATCCATCATACCCCTGAGACCATTCAACAGGTTATGAGCCCGGCTAGCGCTACTTGATTACTACAAAGAATTGTGTCCGTGTTAAGCCACGTTAAAAGCTAGTTACGGTCGTCGCCAAAATGACGACAACGCCACGTTCCTACATCAGTTAAAATAACGATGAACTACGGCGATACGACAATAATGCGATTTATTCACTCCCTCTAATTCAAATCGCCGACCACAAAGGCCAAATGAGCGAGGAATCAGGGGAGCGTGAAACGCATACAGGCTGCAAGGGGAGGACTAGAAATTCAGGGGAAGGAAACAAGACGACACCTCTACATTTCAGACCACTCAGCAGACCTCGAATCGGTCGGGTATGAGGCCCACATGACCATAACGCGGTTTAGCCACTCCCTTCTATTCAAATCGTCGACCACATTGGCCAAATGAGCGAGGAATCAGGGGAGCGTGAAACGCTACAACAACAAAAGGAAGCATGGCCCATAGCGGTCATAGCTACAAAACAAAAGGATATAAGGTGTTCCAGGGAATATCTCCAAGAATGGGAGACCTGGGACCTGTCGTGGGTAGGAAAACAGCTGACACGGCGGAGACTTCTCTGAAAGGGGAGCTCCTTGAAAAATATGGGAAAGGATGGAGAAACAGGCTGGATTTGGCCCATAACGGCTAGGAACTCCGCGTCAGACGCAAATGGCGACGGCGAGGCCGTGGCAGCAATGGCTTAAGGGGAGTGTTGGTAATAAGCCCTTCTGCCAAGACAATAAGCGAGTGGCCACGTCTACCAAGTCTTGTCATCTCGTTGTCTTGTTCCTAGACACCTTTTCAGACATCTAGCATAGCCAAATCATCCATCATACCCCTAAGACCGTTCAACAACCGATTGGGTCGAAAGGGGGCTCCCTCGGTGTCTAGCCATGACTTAGAGCCGGAAGTAAAACCATTAATGGACTATATGCAGTTTGGGAAGGATACCGACAGCGACGAGGGTAGTAGGCGATGAGGGGAGGTATATATAGCTTCAATTATGCTGAATATAGACTACTCAGACGTTGACTAGGTGCTTCAGAGATATATTGGAAGGTACAGTACTAATTACATGAGGGTTTTTATTTTTTCTCTAGCGTTGCCAAGACCGCCGCATAAATGATTCTCGATGGTATCATCCATGAGTACTTGAAAAAGAACGACTCGAGGCACAAAGCCATCCCTGGATTCTGTCTCATAAACATCTGTCGTATTTCTAGCTTTCGTATTGTATTAGGTTCGAAGGATATACGTCCGATTTCGTGGTGCGGTTCAGGACGTGAAGTGTCATGAGCTGGAAACAGTCAAGTTGTCGGGCGAGGACAAAATGGAGTGCCTGCTGGGAGACCAGTCGACCATATCATGAGTCCAAGACCTCTTGTATATACTCTCAACGATGAAACCTTTGCAAATTTCGAGTCTAACTTCCCTATTCTCAATTGTCTCCAACCGAAGTGAGAATTCTCGGAAACACCAAACCCACGTCCTGGCTACTCTATCCCCTGAGGATGATAGCCGGTGTACAGGATTAAATTTGAGGGTGTACAACTAACCCTAGCCAACGTGTACGCCCCAGCTAGTTGCCCCCAAAGAATCCCGCGATCCACGGCCACTACGAATTACCTTACGAAAACCCCACTGCCAATCCCATGCGATATCATCGGAGGTGATTTTAATCATACCACGTCTAAAATCGACCGGCAGACTCGTTTTCCTCCCGCCTAGGCCACGGTTGATGCCTCCCGAATTGCGGTCAATAGCTTGGGGAGAATAAGTGCGACTACATTGATGGATAGAGGGCTCGGTACCCTACGTGCCTACCCAGGAGGCGTCACGTTTTAATAAACTAAGATCGGGGGTTTCCCGGATCGATCGAGTGTATATTCGGGCTGGACTACTGCCGCAGTGTTTAAAAGTGGAAGATGGCTGCAACAGATCTACCTACAGACCATAAAGCGGTGTCAATGACGCTAGGGATAGGGGGTGGCACAGATCGGGGCCCAGGGAGGTAGTGGTTAAATCCCACGCTCCTGAAGCTGAATAAAGTCATCAAGCCTTGCCAGCTTGCTATCGAGTCCCTACCAGGCCAGCAACCACTTTTAGGATGGGATCCTTTTAAGAAACTCGTTAAGATCCCTCTTCAGGAGGTACGGAAGAAGTCCCAGCGGGCACAGTCTACCCTGAGATTTAGCGGTGGAGGCCTAGGAGCAATGCCTAGCTGTGTGGTCTAACCGTAGCTATGCCTTTAATGCAATGGCGAAACATTCACTACTAAACGAAAGACCCGCTAATTGGTTCTGAGAAGCCATCAGAGAAAGGACCCCGCAGGTTGCTGACGGTAATGAATGTCGATTATAAGATCTTTACCGAGATCCTTGTACAGACTACTCAACGCCTTACAAAGTGTGTTTAGATCTACTGGCTCCAACATTGATATGTGGAACCTGATGGTCCCATGATGATGTTGAGCACCCCTGGCTCGAATGTCGAATTCAACACTCTGATGATGTCCGTCCCAAGATACGCTATGACTTCCTATACCTGCCCATCACGCTTGAGAAGGAATTGAACAAGGCTATTATGGGCTGATTTGGGACGACAAGAGGGTAAGCACGGTTCGAGGCCTGCTGCCCAAGGACCGAGGGAGGAATAGGCTGTACAGACCTCAAGCTTGTGACAAGGTCTATCAAAGGCCCAGAATTACCATGGGCTATCTTAGCCAAAGAACTCATCATGAAATTGAACGAGTATGCAGTCACCAAGCCGTGGACCCTACATTTCTCCTCTGAGTATATCTTCCCGACGGACCTCAAGCACTATTGGACGACCTCGAGGAGACTGTACAGTCCCAGTAAGGTTTTAATGTTTATGTTGAAGCAGCTCGAGACCTGTGACGAGGTTCTCTCCACCTACACACGGTACCACCCTATGACAGGCGTGACACGCTGGGTAGGTCCTAGCAAGTGGAGCTCTATTGTCCCAGAGGGGTATTCCGGCGTTAGGAAGGCCCGAGCAAGCGCAGCAACACTTAAGGACACTACCCCATATTGGCTCTATGATTGATGGCCTTGTCTGCAGCCGGGTGCCGGGTGAGCGCGTAGTTGTGTACGGCATAGTATCTGTTAGTAATACTAAGGTAGATAAGCTTAGCGTTTAGAGGTAATAGGATAAGTAGCGAGCTAGAGTTAAATCATCGACAAGAGGTATTAGAATCTAAGTATGTCTATAAGCTATGTGACATTTATCTTTACCATAAACTTAATGGTTGCTACTTAAAAAAAAGGATACTAGACTTAGTAATATAAATCATCTTCAAGAGAAGGCTTGGTAAAAGATATAGAAACCCTGATTTATACTACTATTGATATACAAAATGATGTACCTACTAAACAAGACTTACCTTCACTAGTAATAAATAAGATGGTATACTAAACAAGATGAATCGATTTTATAATTATCAGATCGATTAGACGACGAGATTAGTTGGAGTAACATAGCGATTTCAACTCGTCTGTTAATACTAAACCTTTTCAAGTTAGCAAGGCTCAAGTAGTAGCGTGCGTATACCTGCTAAATATGATTGATATCTTCGAGATAAACTCTGCAGTAAGATACTTATAGATGTTACGATCCAGTGTTGGGCTGAAGGGGTAGCAAGCAATGACACAAGGGTGGATCTCTATTGCGCAGATCTCTCTAATGAATCATAACATGTAACCAAGGTGGTTAAGCTGAGTTGAGCACGAAGCTCCTATCTAAGGGGAAAGCAACGCTCTCTATATAGACATAGGAAAGTCCATGCTCGCACGGCTCGCCGTGCCCGACCTGCATCGATCAGAGCGAGCTGGTGAACGCTCGTCTCTGCTCGCCATGCCAAGGCATGTTCGGCTTGTGTCGAGTTATACCCGGATCGGGGGAGTCGCTGCCGGTACTGGCGTCGCCTTATACGCGCCGAGGACTGATCTTAAGCAGTCGTTCTGTATTACCCCAAGCGTACGCGTGTAGGTCTCCACGGCGCCGACCGTTCCCTTCGGGTGGTGCCATATTAGAGCCGCGAACGTGAGCATTAGTCGGACCACGGTACTATAAATTATCTTGCATCTCATAAAGGTCGCTTCTCGGGTTAAGCCCGTCAGGCACTTAAGCGCCCGAGATTAAGTAGCAGCCCTTGCCTTAATCTGGATAATATATGGGCCCCAGCGGAGATTCAAGTCAATATATAACCCTAGGACTCGTATACTCGCGCTTGGGACGACTTCTATACCATTGAATTAGACCGTTTCCAACATGTTAAACTTCTTTAGCGTTCTGGAGAGGTGGACTAGTTCGTATTTCTGCGGCGCGAACGTCGCGCCGTGAGTTTTTGCCTATTTCTGGCAGATTTAATGGGCTTTTTCAAGCTGGCGGCAATTCCCCTCGGTGGACTTACCGTATGCTAAGCCTTTAAAGCACTTAATATTAAGGATAATATTATTTATAATTTCTTAGAGTATTATATTTAGCTTATTTATATATATTATCATTTCTTTATATAATACTAGTAAGTAATGATTTAATACTCTTCTCATAATTACTTTATGAATATATTCTTATAACTACTTTAAGAATATAAATATTAAGAGGTAATTAAAATTAATGTTAACCTCTTACTTAACCTTATATCTTAATATTATATTATTAGTACCTTTAATAAGAAATAATAAGCTAATTATACTTTATAATCCTTAACCTTATTATATTATTAAGCCTTAAGATATATTAAGTTTTATTCCTTAACTTTATTACTTTAATAACTTTTTTACTATTATATACTATATATACCTACCTAAGTTATTCTATTATAAACAATATAAATTAAAGTTATTAACTATTATATATTTCTTATCTTTATCTAATACCTATTTAAGGACTAGGATTATAAATAGAATATTATTAAAAGTTAGACTTATTAAGGAAGGATTATATATATTATAATTTAAAAGATTATTCCTTATAATTTAAAAGACTCTTTAATTCTTTTAAACTAGTCTATTATATTATACCTCTTAAGACTTTAAGTTTAATCTTTGATTTATATAAAAGTAGGTTCTTACCTTTAAATTATTATAATATATTAAATAAATTTATTAATATTAATATTATAAGATATAATATTTATTAAGTTCTTGTTACGAGTGAGGCTACCCCTAGTCGGGCTTAGTGCCTTAGCCCTCCTAATATCTGCCAGCTGGCTGTATATACTCGCTCCCTAGCTTTAGTATCCTCGTTCACCATATCTATATGACTTGCTCTATGTGCATCCTGACATTATACTAAAGCTCCGTCAACCCTACGATATGGGTCCCCTCCTCACTCCGCTCGTACGAAGTACACGAGCCTAAAGAAACTACTTGAGAGGCAGAAGGAATTGCGCTCTTGGTGTTAGACACCCACCCCGGCAGGGCCTAAGACGTACGGACTGCTACCAGCACACCTAGGGGCATACGGTAAATCTGGAAGACCTCGGGGGACAGTCGAGGATAAACAACTGTGCCAGTATACAGCCGGACGCATAAGACGTGGCCGGAGTCCGCCGTAAGACCAAGGCTAGGTATGGGACGACTGCATGCAAAGACGCGTGAGACGTGGCCTGAGTCCGAACTAAGGCGGGGGGTATGGCATGACTGTATGCAAATGGGGTATACAAAGTGAGCCTGCTACAAAGGCAACAAACAGTCAAATAGTGAGCCTGCTACAAAGGCAACAAACAGTCAAATAGTGAGCCTGCTACAACGGCAATAAACAAATAGTCAAATAGTGAGCCTGCTACAACGGCAACGTCATTCCTCCCTACCTTCCTACCTACCTACATACCAGCGTACCGGCTCCGCAGCAGCCATGGTATTGCCTACAGCCAGCACACCGGGTGCACCTATATTAGATTGGATGGGAGCTGGAGCATGGGAGCTGGAGCATGGGAGCTGAAGCATGGACTGGACTATTGAACAAGGCATAGCCAATTGCTACGGTTTTGACAGCATGGAGGCTATGTTTTCACGGCTTATGGCCAGGCTAATTGCTACGGTTTTGACAGCAAGGAGGCTATGTTTTCTAGGACAATTGCTACGGTTTTGACAGCATGGGGACCATGCTTTCCACAGGGGGGGGGATAATGTTACGAGTGAGGCTACCCCTAGTCGGGCCTAGTGCCTTAGCCCTCCTAATATCTGCCAGCTGGCTGTATATACTCGCTCCCTAGCTTTAGTATCCTCGTTCACCATATCCATATGACTTGCTCTATGTGCATCCTGACAGTTCTTATTTAACTCTTATATAATAAGTATATTTATATCTTAAACTTTATTGTTTTTTAAAAGCGGTATTATTATCATATCCTTCTTTCTTTATATATTACTTTTAAGTAAATAGGAGTTAATATTTCACTTATATATTTATATCTTAATTAAAGGCTAGGATAAACCCTTCCTTATATTATTAATATTAAACTTATATTAGAAGGAATAGCTATTCATATTTTAATAAGGATAATGTTATTAACTTCTTAACCTTCTTTAATATAAATATATTATTTACTTTAAGTATTATATCCTTAAGTACCTTATACTTCATATTATATACTATTATTTAAAAGCGATTTATATCTTAATAACCTCTTATTATAAATAATATAACTTATACTATCTTCCTCCTTCATATCTTAGAGTACTTTAACTTTACTTCTAACTTAGCCTTTATTCTCTTTACCTCTTTTTACTTAATAAGGTAGCTCTTAACTTATACTAGATACTAATCCTTATAAACTATATATTACTTTACTATACTTAGGCTATTTATATTATTATTAATCAAGTAGCCTTTTATATTCTTATTATATCTTATTAACCTTATATAAATCTTACTAATATACTTATAAAAATAATAATTAAAGTATTACTTAATTGTTAAATTCCTTTCTTACCTAATATAAAATAGGAGTATACCTTTTATTATTAATCTCTTATTAATTAACTTATTTATTATCTTAAGGTAAATAACCTTTATTACTAATAAGTAGAACTTCTTTGTTATATTAATTATACTTAGGTTATATATAAATATTAATTATTTAACCTTAACTATCTTTAACTAAGATTAAAACCTTTTATTAATTACTCTTTATTCTTCTATTACTTTATCTTAATCATTATTATTATTTATTATTATCTTAACCTTATAAATTATAACCCTTAATATTTATTAAAGTATTTATATTAACTTATATACCTTTATGACTTACTTCTTTATTCTTTCTAATTCCTCCCTTACCTTTATTATAATAATATAAAGTATAATATTATCTATCTTTATCTCTTTACTACTATAGAATATCCTAGAAACCCTGTATAGGAAGGCTTCCTACCTAATTAGGTAATTTTTTCTAAAGGTATTTCTAAGGCTAAAGGATAGATATTAATATTTTAGTAAGGCTATTTACGTATTATATATATATATATATATACCCACGTATATAATTTTAATCTAACTAAATATAAATATATATATAAACTATTAGTATCTAATAATCTAAAAATAATATTATAATAACTAATAATATAAAAGATATATCTAATAATTTAAATTTATCCTATTTAAATACTATATAATAACTATTACCTACTTAACCTATACCTATCTACTAATATACCCTACTAATGAGTAAGTATAACTTATAATATATATCTAAGTAGCTAATTAGATACGCCTAAGTCTATGAAGTCTAATACTCTAGAAATTATATAAATTATTCTATTAGTATAAAAGATCTAACTAATTCTATAAGTATTACTAACTAAAACTTAGTATCTTAGTACTACTTTACTTATATAATGTAGATATCTAAATAGCTAATTAGATATACTTAAATCCATAGAATATATTACTCTGAAAATAATGTGAATTAGTCTATTAGTATTAAAGATCTAACTAATTTTACAAGTATTATAACTAAAATCTAGTATCTTAATACTACTTTACCTACTAAATCTAGTGTGTACTATTACTTAACAATTATAACTTATAATAAATATCTAAGTAGCTACTTAGATACGTCTAGATCTATGAAATTTAATACTCTAAAAATTATATAAATTAATCTATTAGTATAAAAGATCTAACTAATATTAGAAGTATACCTACTGAAATCCTATATACCTATTAGATATAAGTACTATATTAGATAAAGGCTTCCCTATATTAAAATCTAGATTTTTATAGGTATTCTCTAATTTAATATATTATTATAATAGAGTTTATAATTTTACTTATAATATAAAATATTTACATAAGTTATATAAGTATAACCCTTAATAATTACTTTCTCTCCTTAATATTCTTAATTCTTATTATAAGTTATTTAGCTTTTCTAATACTCTTTACTTCTAATATAAGTTAGGTTAAAGATACTTATAACCTTAAAATAATATATTGTATAACTTTTACTTAATTATTTAATCTTCTTTATATTATTAATAATATTAATATATTCTTTTTAATATTTACTATATTAATATATTCTTAATATTATATTTAATATGAATTTATAATTAATATATTATACTTCAATAAAACATTTATAATATTTTACTTATTTATCCTTACTTTATATTTTATATTATCTTAAAGAGCTTATATAACTTTTACTCCTTATTATTTATTACTTTTATATTCTTATCCTTTATTAACTAATATATCATGATATTATCTCCTCTTAAATAAGGAGAACTTCTTCTTCATATTAATTTTACTTAAGTTATATATAGATATTAGCTACTTAATCTTAATTATCTTTAATTAAAAGTATAATCTTTTGTTAATTACTTTTAATTCTTTTATTACTTTATACTAATCTTTATTATTAAGTATTATTATTTTAATTTCATAAATTATTACTTTTAATATTATTTAAAATATTTATATTAATTTATATACCTTTATAACTTATACTTTTACCCTTTCTAATTCCTCCCTTACTTTTATTATAGTAATCTCTTTATTATAATAGAATATCTAGATATTAGGACCCTAAATCTAAGTAAGCTAATATATTTTAAGAGAAGTCACTTCCTTCCTATCTAGGTTAAATATATAATTAGCATAAATAGTAATATTTTAATAAGGCTATTCGCGTATTATATATATATATATACCTATGTATATAATATTAAACTTAATAAGCTAAAGATAAGTTTATATTATTAGTATCTAATACTATAAAAATTATATTATACTAACTATTATAGTAAAATATATATTTAATTATATAACTTTACTAGTAAGTATTATATAATAAGATATACTTACTTAATAAGCTAAAATTAAATATCTATTTTTTACCTACTATATACCAGTACTATTCCTGTATATTTACTCTTAACTTATTATAAGAGCGCGTTTAGACCTAAAATAAAATATATATTCGCACTTATATATATACTACTAATATAATTATAATAGGGCTTTATTACTATTATTTATGAAGCCTATATTAGTAAGAGGTAGAGATATTAGTAGGTAAGTATACGGGTAGACGAGTCTATTTACTTAAGTTAGAGTATATAAGTTACTACCCCTATGGAGGACCAACAAGAACAGCCAGCCCAGCGTCCCCACAAGCAGCTCTTTCGGCGCCCTGCCCACATATACCGGCGAGTAGAATGGTTGAAATGAGCAGCATACTCTGCTTGACGATCGTGCCCTTGATAATCGTAATGTTGATCCTGCTGCTGCTGCTGCCGGTATTACCTCAGGGACCGGTCTCCATGTGGATGGGAAGTTGTTGTTGACCATGAGGCACTTCCGAATCAAAGGGATCGACCACTAGGTCAGTGTATGACTCATGCACTAGCCGAGGGTTCAGATTGGGCGCTAGTTTAGCAATGAGCACCTTGCCCTTGCGACATTTCGTCCACACCATCCGAACTGCAAACCCTCACACCAAAGCCAGCGGCTATATGAAGACATCCCTTGCCCACAAACTCCAGTCGATATGGCCCCCGATCACACAAAGCCATACATCAAGAAGACTGGGAAGCCACAACCTCAAGTTGTAAAGGGCCAAGGTCGTGTGCTCCAAGTCCACAATGCTGTGTTGCGCTGGCCATTTGTAGGGAAACAACCTCGAGACATCCGAAAACAGCAAACCGTGCGCAAAAGCTCACGTCTGCAAGCAATACAACAACTTCGAAAGCAGTCCACATGCGAAAGTGATCTTATCCAGAGATTACAGGCTCCTCCCTTCCCTCCAACAAGCAAGATCCCCAAGCCCAGAAGAGTATGTGCCTTCAGAGTCCCTGATACCCTGTCGTACCGCTGACCTGATTAAGGCACTAAAGCGTCTACAGGCCCTCTATAAATCCTCGGAAGCCCCACTTAAACGGAAACGGAAACGGAAACGAGAGCAAGAAGCTGGACATTCCTCTCATGAAGACCGAGACCAGCCTCCTTCGAAGCGACCGCGAACCTCGCCCTTGAGCTGCACTGCTAAGCAAGAGCTATATCTGGAGGCGGCAAGTGACACTAGCGAGAGTAGTCCTGACCCTCTTCAGTATTGGATTCAGAACGGAAGGTGGCGTAAGGAGTACTTCGAACAAGACAGCCAGGTTAGGGACGACTCCGAAAGTGGTAAATCTCCGGAAGAGTTCGTAGAAAGGGATTGGCTACAAGAGCATTACTTGAAAGAGCCATTCAAACCAATGCAAGGGTTTCACCACTTACATCATTTGTTTGCGAGGAAGTGGTCCTCATCGCCCCTTCGCCGCAAGAATTCGGAATCGAGCTTTCAGACACCCAGCGATCAATTACCAAGGGAGGTCAAAAGTGCTCAGTATAGAGATCCGGAATATGAAGTTGGGTTGGCGGCCAAGGGTAGCTTTATGGACAAGTCCGATTTGGACATCACAGATGATAGCAGGAGTCTATGCCGACGTTTGCTTCAGTCGGTGCAAACCGTTCCTCAGGACTCCCTATTTCGCGATGACCTTTTCGAAAAAACCTGTCAAAAGATTCGCACCAGAAACGAAGCGATAGTCATTCGGGATATTGGTTTGCTAATTGTGCCTTCCGCCCAAGCATTAGCCACATACGGCGCTACGCATCTCAATCATCTGTATGAAAGTGTCAACGAAGGTTGGAACAGTGCAATCCCTTTTCACGGTACTCGTCCACAGCCAGACTATTCCGTTGGTTTCGGGCGATCTGCTTTTTCAGATCAATAATTGAAAAAGCTCGAGCCTTTCGTGGGCGAGATTGGATCCAAACTTACCACCTATTTTATAGCCTCAACACGAATGTTCTTTCCGTTCCTGACGTGCGAGGTGAAGTGTGGCGCCGCAGCAGGACGTTGCCCACCGACAGAACGCGCACAGTATGACTGTTGCCGTAAAAGGGATCGTCGAACTCTTCAAAGCGGTAAAGCGCAAGAAAGAGCTTCACCAGGAAATCCTCGCCTTTTCGATTTCGCACGATCATAGGTCGGTGAGGCTATACGGTCAATACGCTGTCGATAAGACTACCTTCTACCGCCACCCAATCCATGAATTAAATTCACAAAGCAAGTTTACGACATGAATGCCGATTCAGCACAAAAGAATCTGTTCCGCCATCGACGAATTGCCGCCTGATATAGATTTCGATCTTTCACAGTCACCTTCTTTCTCACAATCAGGCCCTCAGAGCTCTCAGCAATCAAACGCTGAGTCCGTGGGGATGCTGGAGGAGTCTGATAGCCAACCAAATATAGCTGGCTCGCAAGAAGTAACACCGACAACCTCATTCACCCAAACAACCGAGCGAGCATCTAAGAAGCCAAGGAATATGTGGGCTGCGGGGCAGCAGCGCTAAATTGTCAGAACCCGAAAATCTTATAATTCAAGCAGTTCCAGAGGATTGTTTAATGCTTGAACCGAGCAACTGCGCGCAGTGCGTGGGGACGCGGAACAGGCGATCGAGGGGCTTAAGAGAAGAATCGACGAGGAAAAGGGACACCAGAAGGGCCCAAGGGCCGGTTGATGGAGGTGGAGAGGAGGACTAAGGAGAGAAAGGAGAGGCTGAGGTAGGCGAAGTGAAGGAGGCGGTGACAATGCTAGGCGTGCAGGAACAGGGGGCAAAGATGTGTGGCGGAGTAACGGAAGGGTGAGAAACGAGGCGGTATAAGGAGGATGTGGACTTGCTAGGAGTTTCGCCGGAGGAAGGGGAGAAAATGATATGTCGTTGGGACCGATGTATCAAATTCTATTTGAATAAGGCACACTTCCTTGGTGATCCGATTCTTGGTTTCCCCTTTTCTTTCCTCCCCCACTGCTCCAAGTGAGGGAAGGGCTTGAGGCCATGCCTGTATAGAGTTCCTTCTGACACTCTTGACCCCCTGGCCTAGACTAAGCCTTCTATGCAGAGGGTGTATCCCCTTCCCCGCACATCACAATTCGACTCCTTATAGACTCATTTACCGGCGTGCATCCCTGGAGCTCGCGTTCCAATGAAATCAAGTTCATTCTCACCTACTAGCCAGACCTCCCCAATCTCCTCCTCGTGCGTTTTCATAGGTTTTGCAGGAGCAAATCATAACTCCTGGCGGCTGTTTATATCTTGTCTCTTTGTCTGCGACAACCGTGGGTAGAGAAGGAGGCGGAGTCCGTAGCGTCTGTGCTGTTGGAGAATCGCACAGTATTCGTGATGAACATCTTTCTGTCTCCGAGGAAATGGCGAGGGCCGTCCAGGAAGGCGGACAGGCAGTTGGTAGGGGAAGGTCATTGACTATATCCAGAGAGGAGTTGTGCATGAGCAGTCCCGCCTCTCAACGCATGGTCTGGCGAGGGCGATCGTGAGGAACCTTCCCTTTGCCCGAGAGGTCAGCTATTCGTTCCTTCATAGAGACACAGATGTTACCGACGCCGCGAAACCGGTCTGCGCCATGCTGTTGATCGATGCCAACAAGCTGATGCGAAGCTTAGGCGTACTTGGACAGTTTCCTCTTATGTCAAAGCTGATAGTAAGAAAAAGATTGACTACAGGGCAGATTGTCTTGTAGAATTGCATCTTTCGCCTGCATGGAATGATCCGCCGAGGGGAGTCCGCAAGCGAATATCAAGTATGAGCTATTCCCGTATAAATTTCTCCTTTGCACTCGACAGCCACTTAGCCCAACTGCTGCTCACTGTGACTGCGGAATTAGTGAAGCTTGCATTGAGTCCATGCCGTCGAAGGTCTCTAATGAGCTTAGTAATGCTGGTGCAAACTCCTACAGAAGAGTGGGCAGCGATTTTTGGGGTCAATAGTGGTGGATTTTGATTTGAAATCGTTGGAATAGAGCTGGTTCACTCGCCAAATTGCTGCAGCTTTTTACCCACATGCATTTGGACGCTCTCCGCAGCATAACCGTAGACTCAAACGCTACTATCTCCTACTAGCTTCATTCGCACCGTTCCACGAGGGTCGAGCTAGGACTCTGAACATCTTCGAGGTGGGTGTCCGATTGATCCGAGTCGTCGCTTCAGAAACACCTGTACTCATTATAAGTCTTGAAGGCTTCAGGATCTTTACAGAGGTGCTCCTACCCACCGTGCTTACACGCCCTCGCGGTAGAAATAAGAATTGGTCCGAGAATCTCCACCAAAATTAGCGGCTCTCTGCGCCTTGGCATGGACCAATTCTTGTTTCCACCGCGAGACGCCTAAGCGGGTGAAGGAGAATTGCGCACAGACTCTAGACCCTGGAGCTGATCTCTCTTCATTACATCCTGGGGATGGCGTTCTGCATATCCCCCCCTCCATCCCAGAATCTCTGCCCATGCTTTTGAATCCACCAGTCACGTTCCACGGCGTGAGAATCGGAATTGTGTTCGTGAGCCTTTGCTGTAGTATAATAAACACCGTGTTTTTCCGTGAATCAGCAAAATTGGGCACAGTCTGACGAAAGGACGGAGCATTCCCCTCGGGGCGGCTAGGGGCGGCTAGAGGCCGGCGCGGGCCAAGTCCCGGACCGTTCGTCTAACTCGAATGGTACTATTATTATCTATCAATTCCGCTATAAATAGCTATCGAGCCTAATTATCGCCAGCATGATGTGCCGAAATTGGTTGCTTCGTTTCAGGCGTTGACGTGAAGGAAACTTCAATCAAAGATTCACCGGCAACTCCCTCGGCCGCCCCCAAATCTATGGATGGAAGCAACGCCACAGTCCATGATCGGTGGTTACCTCTTATTAGCGCGAACCAAACGTCGAATTTGGTCCGGTCCCTTGCAGTCCCCAACAGGCCAGAACCTTCTTCACAAATTCTTTGGTTGTCCTCTTTCCTAATAACGGAAAATTGCCGTAACGAGGGTTACATCTAATTTGAGACTTCAGGGCAGAGCTAACACATACGAAAAACTCCCTGCCTACTTCGATGGGGAGTCAGTCTTAAACGATATCGAGGAGCTAGTCCGTGAAGGCGTTGGGCTTTCCCTTTGCTTGCAAGGCTGACGACAAGATTTCAGATACCTCAGCAGATAGACAGGGAAACGAGTTCTCTACTGACATAACGAAGGAACATCGTGTGCTCCAGTCCAATCTGCCCCCATGGCTTACGACGTGTGAAGAGATGTTAGAAGATCGACTGAGTGAGTACGTATGAAGTCGGATCGGCCGCAGAGTCTTCCAAGTAAGTGGGCCTGGTCTTCTGGGTGAAGTAAGCTGTACTGACGTATGAAGACACGATCCGAAACACGACCATTCTTACAAGCTAGCACCGTGCCTTGGGTCAAGTTCGAGCTACTCTCCAGGTGGACACGGAACTCAGACACCCATCACACCCGTCGGAGGACGGCAGGTCAAAGTCGTGAAGCGTATGCGAGCAGATGGATAGTACTTGGAGTTGTATCAAAGAAAGCGAAAGCGAGCGTTGTCCTTGTCGGTAGAGCTGAGCGAGGAGGACCAACTCATGCTCGGACTGAAAGAAGAAGAGACCTTGCCTTGGGAGGATATCGCGGTACAAACATTCCAAGTAGCAGCGCTACGGGTGGGTTTAGATAGAGAAAAAGCTATATTTTTAGTCTATAGAAAATATTACTCGACTTAGCCTATATTCCCTTAGCGTTGTAGGATATTCCGTAGGATATCCCGTAGGATATCAAAAATCCGGTCCTAAATCCCTAAGAAATCCTATATCTTTCTAGCTAGTAGAAAAATTGTACTACCTAGACTAACCGCGAGGAATCGAATTTGGAATCGAATTCATAAAGTTATGCAACACTAAACTACTATAGGATATACGCTAACTATTAGTAGTAAGGTTTTTCGAGTCAATACCAAAAATTTGGCTAGGAATCGAAAAAACGGTTAGTCTATCTATAATAATCCGCCCTCTTAAGGCCTCCCCGGCCCTTTATAGTAGAGGGAACGGCGGCTCCTCCTCTCTTAAGCCTAAGGATATTACCATCTTATACCTAATCATCAAGGCGAGTTGTTATAACCTGAATAAAAGATCTAGGAATGCTATAAATGCGGGTTTTATGGGAGCATGCTTGGGCTACTCAATTATAGAGCATTAGAAGTAGGTGTTCTCAGTAGGATTCCCTATACCTATAGACTTACAGTCTTTACCTATAGTTTAGGAGCTTCGTACTTAACTTAACGATTATTATTAGGTATTATTACTTTTATAAAGATATATATACCTTTATTAATAGACTCTAGGATATTATAGCTACTTAAGAGGAAGATAAGACTTAAATTAAATTACTATCTTATTCTTATATTATAATATATAAATAGTAATCTATAGAGTTAACGCCTTTTAAAAAGGACCTCCTTAGTTTACCCTATTAAATTTATAGAATAATACCCTAATAAGGCGAATTAATAAGAGGACTACTATTATAAACTAGAACCTTTAGCCTAAGAAATATACTATAAATAATACTAGGAATAGTATAAGCCCTTATACTTATATCTAGATAATTCTTTATCTAATAAAAGCTATTAAATTTCTTATAATTTATATTTAACTAGTAGTTATATAGAATAACCTTTCACTTAACTTCTATTATAATATATTAAAATTTATTACGTTTATAACGCTAAATTAATCCCTAGATTAGCTTAATATAGAAGTTAATATCACGTCTAAGCTTACCTATTATAAGTACTTATAGCTATATTAGTAAGGTAATAGAATATTAATACTAAAGAGTATTTAATATTGAAATAATTCTTATTAGTAAGGTAGATTTTCTAGGCTACTCTTTCCTATATTCCCTTTATATCCTTAGTATAGCTAGCGCTAGTAATTCTACTAAAGATATACTCCGTAGTAGTATAGTAACTGAAGGAATAGCTATATTAATAGACCCCTCTACTACTAGCCTAACGATAACCACGTCACTACGTACTACCCTTACAGGTGCGTTCGATAGGGGACTAAACGCTCTGGCGTATAATAGGGTCGAGCACTAACGATTCTATCTAATTCCAGGGGTCGCCATCCCTCATTTCTTGAGACACCGACATCTAGCCATAGCCAGCATCATTCTCAGCTCTTCTGAGTACTTCGATCGTCACTCATTCGCGATGCCTAGCATTTCAGGGCCTAGTTTAAAGGTCTGGGACCAGGTAACCTTGCTTTAGAACACATGTTGCGAATTACACGATCTGACGGTCTGACCCTAGAAAGCTTTCGGTATAGGCGATGAAGTATACCTCAAGTCAGCGCACAACGCTCTCGGCAAGTCTAAAAAATATGCAATCTACGAATGCGATTGGGATGACGTGGGAAATAATTAGATGCAAACTTTGCACTCGGAAAGAACGGGGGCGAAAGATAGTAAACGGGTATTAAAATATGATATTAGAAGATAGGAGGATCGACCTCAGGAGACTGAAGCTGATACAGATCTTATAGAGCCTTAAGTTAGGCACGGACACGTAGGCCTATCGCCGTTCTAGTCTTGATATTAGGCATGTCGATGTTTAGATTAGAGGATAGAAGGGTTCACCTAGAAGCCGTCCACACCTAGTAACCGTCCAGCCCTGTAGGGCTGACTTCCAAAAGTTTTTTTTACTACTGCCCTTCGCCTTTACCACCCTATCTACCCTCCACAATGTCAAATCTACCTCCTACAACTTCTCTCCCTCGCGCATGGGACCTCCAACTCGATAGGGAGGAACGAATTGAGCTAGCTCAAGAAGCATGGCTAGCAGCAGGAGGCAAAGGCAATAAAACACTGTCTATGACCAAGGCGGCCTGGCAACACGGCATATCGAAAAGCACTCTGGTTGGTAGGATTAATGGCGCAACCTCACGTTCTATAGCTCACGAGGATGATCAGCGACTTACTCCCGGAGAAGAAGCAGCACTTCTTGCCTGGGTTCTCCGTCTTCAAGCATGGGGCTGGCCAGCAAGGGTGGAGTAAGTGAGATCTATGGCGATGGAGCTCCTAGAAGCAAAGGGTATCAAAC
>JAABUP010000819.1_pt1 | contig 66970 bp, 91 predicted proteins | sample 5559201 | NCBI WGS metagenome assembly JAABUP01 (sample SAMN10711887, study PRJNA513373) | rock metagenome | isolation source: Antarctica rocks | place: Antarctica
GGCAGCGCTTGGCTCAGCACTAGCAGCAGTGCTGCCTTGAGGCTGCTGGGCATCTGTAGTGCCTGCTTGCCCTGAACCAGCTGCGGCTGCTGCTGTGTCTCGAGATGTGTTAGCCGCCTGGTCGGCATCAGCATAGCCAGACTCATGGGTATCAGGCTCTGCATTGGTGCTACCTGCAGCTGCAGCACCTGCTGCAGTTGTACCAGACGCAGCTTCTGCTTTGCTGTCTTTGGACAGAACACTGCTGCTTGCAGCATGATTGTGACCTGCGTGCTTGCCTTCTGCTGATGAAGCAGGGTCTGTTGAGTCAGCCTCTGGCAGCTGACCGGACTCCTCACTTTGGCTGATGCTGCTGTCTTGAGCCAATGCTTGTGCCTGCTCAGCTTGTTGCTGACCCAGGGAAATGGCCAGTGCTAGCTGCAGCTGCTCATCATCAGCTGTGTCCAGCTTTAGGTCAGACAGACTGAGATCTTCTGCTGATTGATCCAGGGCAGAGGGACCCATGCCCTCATGGTGAGCTGCCTTGACATCTGGTTCTGCTGCACTTGCTTGAGCTTTGAGGCGCACTGAGGTAGCTGCGTCTGACGCTTCTGGAACAGTAGGTGAGCTAGTTGCAGGCTGAGCCTGAGAGGTAGTGGCAGCCCTGCTGCTTTCAGCCAGCTGCTGCACATCAGGGGGAACAAAGCGGCTTCTGCCATTGTTGGCAGCAGCAGTTGGAGAATCAAAGGGCCCTTGGCCAGCAGGGAGAAAGGCACTGCTCATGGCACTGCCCTTTGAGGAGATGGGTGAATTAGTGGCTTGGCTCAGCTCACTGGCAAGGCTGGGGTAAGGAGTGGGGGCTATGGCGATGTGGGCATCGTAATTGGTGCTGTTCTGGGGGGTTGTGAGACCCTCGCCTTCCAAAGGGGGTGCAAGCAACGGGTAGGCACGGGATGCCATTTCAGCTGCTGGTGAGATCATGGCAACCTGAGCTTGAGGCTGAGTGTTCCGAGACTGATGACTGACTGAGCTCTGAGTGGCTGAGGCAGGGTCAGAGTCAGTGACTGTAGCTGTGCGCTGTGCACTGACTAAACTCCCTGTTGGGCCACCTGCTTGAGCAGCTTCTGAGACATGTGGCTGATGTGCATCACTACTGGTCAAGGCTCCTGTAGGGGTCACATGACCTTCTGAGGAGGCACTAGGCTCAGCTTCGTTTGAGTCAAGTGTGCTGGCTACAGCAGCAGCGCTTGAAGGGGCAGACTCTGCTGATGAGCTTGGCTCTGTAGGGCAGGAACTTGCAAAAATTGGCTTGGGGCTGGGGGCAATTTCTGTGGGAGACAGCAGCTCAGAAGCTGCAACTGTGCCAAGACCAGAGCTTGTCCGCCTTGGTGTGCTGAAGCCACTGGTGCGCCTGCTGAGCTGCGGTGTGATCAGCCTCTTTGGGGTGGCATCCCCCAGGACCATCACAAGCTGCTCCACAACCTCATTGTAAGACCTTTGGCCCAGGGATGCAGCAGCTGCTGTGTCCTGAGCAGATGTATCAGCATTCGATGTCAGTTCTTGGCATCTGTCTTTGTCAGCAAACTTTGTACCAGGCAATCCCAGGGACAGAGGCTTGGTGCATGCAGCACACCAAACCACAGAACAAGCATACAACACACAGATGTCACAACAGCACAGGTATTTGTGAAAGATGTACATTGTTCCTGACCTTGTACAGCTGCACACAATGCTGAAGATATATGTGTTGCTGGGCAAGAAACATCAAGCAGAGGAAGTATCGTGTCACCTGAGGGTCCACTAGCCAGCCATGAACCAGGCTGATGTCCATGAGATCAAAAATTGCTATCTCGTCTGTGAACTCAAAGCCTTTGACATCATGAAACCGAACATTCACATCTATCCCGGTGGTCAGCTTGGACAAGATGCCAATTGCATCTGCCACGTTCTTGCGTAGGTTGGCTTTGTATTCTTCTGGCAAACCCTTGCCCACTTTCTGCTCATCGTTTGCATCCAGTAGGTGACCAGCAACAAGAGACACCAGACGATTCTGCAGGGCAAAGCATGGTCCTTCCAATACTTGACCTTGTAACAAGACTACATGTCTGTGAGAGTCGCAGAATTCGAACTGAAAGGCCAAGCATGCTGATCTTATACCTGTGATACATCTGGGGCATGCTCTGGCAGCACGATCTGCTTTTTCAGAAGCAAAATGTTTGCTATTGCCAGCAATGGGCAGGGACCGTTTTCGTTCTGGAGCGCGATTGGCACTTTGCGTCCGAAAAAGTCAATGCGCTTCAGTTTGTATACAGGATTTGACTGTGTTTGACCGCTGGCCATGCTTCCTGATGCGTTCAAGTGCTCTGCGCCTGTGCGAGCGGTGTCTGCTACATCAAATCGGCTGTATCAGCAGGGAATGGTGTGTTTAGAAGTGCTGATGGTACTGCGTGTAACTGTTGGTCGAGAGAAAGCGAGCGCGCTTAGGTAAACACAAGCCAGTTTGTTTGCAGCTGGATCAGCATCAAAAGGTGGCTTGCAGCTTGTTGAACACTCCGTCGATACTTCACAAAAGGCAATGAGCCTTGACAAAGACGATGCCTCGCAACATCTGCTTTGATCAACAGTTTCCGGAAGGTCGATTGCCAAACGAAACCAGACTTCACAGTCAGTATGTCCGTGCGTCCAGAGGTGCGTGCGGGCTCTTTCCAGTCAGTGACCTCGCAGTATTGATTGCGGTAAACCTTTCGCGTAGCGAGCACTGCACCCAACACCCCTGCAGCGAGCATTCAAGACAACTAGCTCGACGACACAGCGAACACCGCCGCAGTCAAGGGTGTATTTCTGCCGCATGCATGCAAGCCTTGCAGGAGACACCTTCTCACATCACCCAACAGCGACCCTGGCGAGCTGCAACAATCCTACTGCCCCGGTAATTTGGCAATAAGATCACAGTTTTTGCGTTCGCGACGTTCTCATTGTGCAGTTTTGCAGGCGTGCAACGCGTCCTTGGGGTCGGTCTGCGCACAACAGCTCCTGCCATTCCAATCCCAGGGTCCAAGTTAGAGGTAAGGCTTGGTACCACCTGTTGGATTTACACGGAAGCTCTAGCTGATGCAAGCTGAATGCAGGCCACCCTCAGCACCTAGATCACTGGCAGCACACACACCGAAAAGCACAGCACCTAGCTGCCTCTCAGACAGATGATGCACCTCTAGCTGAGGTGATATGCAATGCATTGGACCGCACCCGTGCAGCATACTTGCGGTCCTCCTCAAGCATGTCTGAAGCAACTTTTCAAGTGTTGCTACTGAACCAGCATGCTCATGCGCTGCAGATGCAGGGGGGTGTAGATGATCTCACCGCCACGAAGGCAATGGGCATGGGCAGCTGGAGACTGAAAGGGTCAATGGACCCTCCTTTTGAAGGTCTCACAGCTCAAGTGGAGGGTCTATGGCGACACATGCTTGATCGAGATTTGAAGCTGTATCCAATGGACAAGGTGAACTTTGCAATGTACCTCAACTTTTACCACCTCCTCAAAAAATGGCATTGCTGCTGACAAATGCAGACTCAAGATTGAGGCAACATTGATACAATTTTGATGTCAATATGCGTTGTGACGGCTAGGAATGCAAGTACATCGCATCATTGTCTAATGGGGTCCAGTATCCTGATGCCACCCCTGCATCTCTGATCAGTGTGCGCTGGGCCTGTATGCAGAAGTACAAGTATCTGGACTCCTTGGATCCAGAGCGTACTGCTGGCATGTGGGGTTACACTGATATCCAACCCCCCGAGAAGGGGGACCCCAGATGGCCTCGCATGCAGATTGAAAACAGATGCTATCAGAGCACCGTCTTCAGAAAGCTACACATAGAGTTGGCTCATCGGCAAGATGGGCTGCAGGTAACAATGTAATATCACTGGACCTGGCATGTACTCCTCCACTGAGCGTTGGCAGCTAAGATTTAGATTATTCTCCCTAAAATCACAAATAGCTCCTTAGATTGGATAGAAACTTCTGCCATACATGTTCCAGCTGCACTGTATTGCAATAAGTTATCTGCCACTGCTTGTCAGATGCAGGCCCTGCTCTGAACTTATCTTTATACTTTTTGCTGCATCATTCCCTGCCTTGTAATGGCAAGCGGTTTACACAGACCATGCATGGCTGTGTGGAGTCACCAAATGCATATGTGGCTGATCTTGTCTGTTCATAGTCCTGATACCCATCACCATCCTGCTGCCATGCAGGTGATTCATTGTGTGATGTACCCTCGCACTGAATATGACTTGCCAATCCTGTCTTTTGACATGGTAGGAAACAATGGGAGAGTGTCCCTTGTGTGCATTGACCCCTGCCCTGTGGCTGCTGACAGGAGCCTGCCACCCATCTACGTCAGCCTTGTCAGGTGATAATCATCAACACTGGACATGTCCTGCGCTAGCTTTGTTCTTTGACCCTTAGTTGTTGTGAGCCTATTCATTTTCTGAATGTTATTATCTTGCGATTGCCATGGCCACATGCAAACACCAGGTGCAAGACGCTGGTCATCTTGAGTCTATGTTTGCTTGTGTACCTGACAGCCCGTCTGTGTTGGTGTGTGTAGCTGAGAGCCCATCTGTCTTTCAACGCATGATGCACCTGTCTTTTTGTGACCAACAAGATCAACCCTTTGATCATTTCAGCAAAGTTTTTCATCACTCCAAAAGCCGTTCTCAGCTAGCTTGTCAGAAACTGCAGACTTGGACACTGTATGAAGCTGACCCATGCTAAATCCAGCTGAGCTGCTGCTGTGTATGCAGACAGTTGCAACAGCAGTACCACCTGGAGAACAACAGAGCTGTTCCGTCCTGGGGAAAGGAGATCTTCTCGGATTTGTGCATCATCATAAGACCATCCGCATCTGAGGAGCTTGCAAACTTCGTCAAGTACACTATAGCGCTGACGCAGGCGCATCTCCAGCTCTCGAAACAGACAAGCCAAGTTCAGAGCAACAAGTAAGCTGCATTCTGCAGTGTTGCAATCTGCTCTGGGGTCTCAGCGTGCCCCTCTGTTTGTGATGCCATGGAGTTTGTAGCAATTGCGTTGTCTGCTCAATCACAGTGAGGACTTCCCTGCAGCAGTTTGCACTTTCCTTGGTTGGGGGATTTCAGGCTGTGATACAATGTGATGTATTACAGCATCCAGAATGAGTGTATGACTTGATGCTTGGCACAATCTCACATGTCCTCATGCAGGCTAGTATGTATATGGTTTGTGTACATGTGCAGGAGCAGTAGGCTTGCAGAAATCAAGGCAGGACACAAGCGGTATGCGGCCCAACATCTGAAGAACAGCAGCACCAGGGGTGTCTTGGCTGCCGCCTTCACCCCTGAGGTCGCTGATGAGTACATGACCAACGTCATGTTTGATACACCACAAGAGTGAAGCTAGAATTGCACGTTACGCACAGTTTTTGGCCTGTGTAGAGGCACAGCTGTGAGCTGGAGGCCCTGAGCTGGTTTAACTCCATTATGCTGTGCATGACAATCACTCCCCTCTGCCTGTTTTTCATCACAATGCACACCAACAAACTAGTATGTGTGAGTCAAGGCAGTGTTCTGCCATACGCAGCTTACATTCTGCTGTACGCAGCACACATTCCGCCATATGCAGCTTACATTGACGTTGACTATTGTGACTGGTCACCGGTGAAAGTTGCACAGATCCTGCATTTGGTCTAACCTTGGTAGTCTTTTTTTGTGGTACCATATTGATGTTATATATGCCTGCCAGTATGAGGTTCAATAAATCGTCATAGACTCACCATCTTAAAAATTATAATACAGGGTGCAGTAAACAAGAAACTTCACTCAAAACTGCTGACAACACATTGGTCAACAAAGGCAATCCATTGCCCCTCAGGGACCGACCCTCAATTCGTCATACAAAGAACACGCTGCAAGGCCTTATTAAGCTGCAAGGTCATAAGCAGGAAACTGCAACTGCCTCTCAAAACACTCAGTAGCCATGGGCACATGACATGGCCCTCACTCAACCTTTTTGGCAGGCTTTGGCTCAATGCCCAACGACTGAATGTACTTTCGAGCAAAGACGTCAAAGTAGTATGTGGCCCCTGCACCAGGCAAACCTTCCTCAATAATTCAGCTTGCACAAGACAGCACATCAACCAGACATTATTCATGCTTGCAGCCCAGACATCATTGCCACACAAGCTGCACTGCAACTTTGAAAATATGGTCTGATGCTGTCAGACACACTGTGAAGCAAGAGGCATTTGGCAGGAAGCCTCAAGGGAAGAAACCAAGAGGTGTGCAGGGAGCTTGGTGGCTCACCATTCCAGGCAGAGACGGATGCACAGAAGATGAGGAAGAGTGTGTGAGCTGTCTTGCTGTGCCACCAGATCATTGCAGTTAGGGTTGCAAACCAGCACAGCACCACATGAATCCCCATGTAGACCACCGGCTGCAGCACACACATACATCATGTCACATATCAGCATCAGTATAGAGACAGACTTATGCATCAGTGCGCAAGTACACAATATTAGTCATGGCATGATGAAGCCAGAATGCCAGAATGCTGCCCTGGACATTAAGTGCAGACACTTGAGCCTGGGTGTGTTTGCACGGCATGACTACAAACAGCAAAGGCAGCTTTGCGTCTAGAGCACAGCTCTACAGAACTTGTGTTGGGGGTGAATGCCTGCCATTGCGTAACAAGGTGCTGAGCACGCAAAGGCGATGAAAGCAGATGGAGGAGAAATGAGCGAGGTGGTGTGACGAGAAGTATACACTGACCTGCAGCATTTCAGGTGCGCTCATGACCACTCTGGCGAACAAGCTCTTCTTGTTCTTGGTCATGTACTGAAACAGGGTCACATAGCCCTTGTTCTTCACGTTGTCTTGTGACAGGACAAACACCTGCCATGCAGGAATGTCAGACCTTAGCTTGTTGAATTGATTGTAAGGACTTTTGTAAATAGGCCCTTCTCAAGGTTGTTTGGGGCTAATCAAAGAGCTTCATGGCATGTGCTACATGCTGACAAGTTACTGACAGGGCAGATTCCCCATTGCCAAGCTGTTGTAGCTGACGCTATCAATCTGACTGTGAGGACTTGTGATCTACATGCAGACACTCCCGTTTGGCGCCAATCAGTGAGCTTCATGGCGTGTTCTACATGCAGACTGACGCACGCACCAAAGGGCAGACTGACACATGCACCAAAGGGTAGATTTTTCCGCTGCTGATGCGTAAGCCCGTAGCATGCATGAAACGACAGGTCTTTGACAAAGTCTACTAAACAGCCTATACTGACAAAGTTAACATGAAATTTGGCAGTGCAGAGGTATGCACGTCCCGTGCTTCCAGTAAACACCCTGCTGAAGATGATACACAGTTCTGCACACTGTCAGACTTACAGCAGCTTCGGGAGAACTGTGACTGACAGAGTCACATCAGAGGGAAAGTGCACAGACAGAACTTGAATTCACAGCAAGGCTGTTGTCTCAAGCAGGTCACCTAACTGAGCTTGTGATCATGCAACAAGACCCATATGAAACATCTATGAGCAACACAAGCCCATGACCAAGAAGGGAAGGGACCCACCTTGATGTAATACAGCACAACCCAGATCATGTAGCTGCTCATGGACAGCACTCCAATGTCCCACCAGCTGGCAGTGTTGTATGCCTTCAGCTGCTCAGCAGACATCTGGTCGAACTTGACCAATGAGGGGTCGGGGTACCACCTCCAGGCCCAGCACACCAGGGCGGGGGAGATGTGCATGAACAGTGATGTTATCTGCACCACACACAACAGTGTGAGGAAAGGCACAAGTGCCCACAGCATTATTCCTGACTTTTGGCAAGGAACCGAAAAGATATGGTGTTGTAGAGTGTTGCTCCAAGCAGAACAGTGATGTGATCTGCAGCACACAGAACAGACTATGGAGAGAGAGACAGAGAGAAGCGTTTTGGAATGCGCGATTGCCCAAGGGCGGTCATCCTGACTCTTGGCAGGAACCCAAAGAGGTAACATGGTGCTTTAGATTGTGGTCTTCCAGCATAATAGCGCTGGGAAGATGTGTGCACAAACAGGGAGGTAATGTGCAGGGTTGCAGGCAGCTGGGTCAGGAAATGCAGATGATCACAGCAGCACATAGATCTGCGTGTCACAAAAACTGGGTTTGGGTAGAGCTACAAGTGTTGTATGCATATAGTCTGCTCAACACACATACTGCACTTTGACAGCATGTCTGCACAGTCGTGAACCAGCAGCAGAAGCTGCAGCTGGGTCATATTAGCTATGTGCCACCAAAAACCTAGATGCAGCAAGATGCTTTGAGTGAGTTTCAGAGCAATGCAAAGCATAACATGGGTCAGAGACTGCAGTCCACCTTGTCCAGGCTGTGAAGCACAAGGGAGTTCCTGAGAGCAACTATGGACCAGGTCAGAGGCCCTGCAACCTGGGCAAACACGATCTGCAGACAGTCACACAGCTGTCAAGGGCGCATAGCACTGTGATGCACTTGGCTGCAGAGCATAGATTGCTCCTGGGAGGGGTGTAAAGCATCATGGAACATCTGCTAATAGTTGTAACTGTGAGCTCACAACGCTGAGCTGTGCTTGCTGCATGCTAAATACAGCTCACTCTGGCAAGTGCATCTGCAAGCTGATGTTCATGTATGATGCATCTGAGACCACATGGCAAGCAGAGGTGTCATGGCATGTTGACAATTGGGAAGTTTTCACTTAGCATGGACGCAGAGCTTGCTGTCTAAGATGACATTACAGTGCGGATTTGAATACCTTGTGGAAGGTTGGGGACTGTGGGAAGACCCAAACTTCCAGTAAGAGCAGTATGTTGGCAAAGTAGCAAAACTCTAACATGTAGTAATGCCAGTTTTTGGATCTGTACAGGTAAAAACGAGAGCCGTACAAGACGACCGCTTTGGCTGTATAGTACTTGTAGAATGTCTGCGGTGACCCGCCTAGCCAATAGGCGCTCAAACTGCAGACAAGGAAGCCATGTGAGCCCATGCTGCAATAAGCTTGCCAATCATGCTGCTGTCGACTGGTACCACGCTGCAGTTGCAATCAGTCGTACCAAAAATTGACCACCCCCAGGAAAAAGCCAAGCTTGTCCCTTATCAACACCTGTTCAGGTTTGAGTTGGATTTCCGAAAGCTTTTTTAGCTTGCTCCGGAGGACTGGCTCACGCTGGCTGACAGAGACCCCATCCGCTCTTGGAGACTACAGCAGCACATAGATCTCGGTTGCGGCTTCGTGTTTCTTTATGTACCTGTCTTTACTGATGACCCGTGCAGCGTTTCAGCCGACCTGACCAGCCTCACCTCAGTCACAGATGCCTCAGAGTCGCTTTCATACCCACTGTCAGTGGACCCTCCAACGACTTTGTGCAGCCCTTCCGAAAATGGCTCCATGTTACGGTTGATGGAGTTTCGGGCAGATTGCAGAAGCCCAGCAAAACCTGTGACTTGTTTGGTCGCCGCATCAGCAGCGCTGTTCCGCTCATCACGCTCAATCTTCGACGTCATGGTTTGAATGGCAGATACACCAAGGCCGTGGCGTACTCCACTTTTGCGAGATGCCGAAGCCTGTGTGCATGCAGATGCAGGGCAGCATTCAAATCGCACTTATCAAAAACTGACCCTGGCCAGACCCCTAATCAGACCCCTAGGCGCAAGAAGGGCCTGCTTCTTGCTTGATAGGTTGGATGCCTGCCGACAAAGATGTACACATGAGAGCGAGAGAGAGATGGAAAGCATTCATGTATAGCCCACACACATTGTACTGCACACTCTGGCACGATGCCCGAGCTCCTGCCCGCACTATCTCTTGCGATTGCGCTTCACAGTTTTTTTCACAAGTATAAATTGAGGGTACTTCACGTGGTAAGCTGGTGTTTGGGGGCACGCGGACGCATGTGCATACAAGATGTGCAAATTTATGCAGCTGCATGCTTGATCATGCTACTGGGTTGGGTGCTTGTTTTGCGACCTCACTTACAGCACCCAGTAACCTAGCTTTCAGCTCGTTTCATCAGCATCTTGCTGCCAGTGGACATTTGGCTGAGTTTTGAGCAATCACAGCTCAGCTCTGTACGTGCGTGTGTAACATGTACGGTGTCACAATGGGGTGTGGTAACGGGGCCATCAAACTTGTAGCCAAGATCTTTGGACTGCAGTCTGCAGCAGGGACCCTGCATTTGCTGCAAGGCTCAGCAAGGAAGACATCGAAAAATGAAGATCTCGATTGATCTGGACATCGAGGCTTCCGAAATTTCTCTCGCAACTGAGCTACTGAACACCCTCAGGTGCACATCACGCGTGTCAGTCAAATTTGTGAACAGCCAAATGAGTTTTTGCCCATATGTTTACAGCTTGGCTCTCTGGTTTGCGATAAATGATTTCATCGATCTTACACGGCAAGAATGCTGAACCCATTCATGTACTGATCGGCTTCACGACTTGGCGTGTGCAGGTCCTTGACGGAGCACATTCGTGTCAGGCAGCATCAGGAAAATGGGCATGTGCCAAACGGCATATCGCATTCTCCCGAACCAGATGTGCCGCTACAACCTGAAGCTGGATCTATGGTGCTTGCAACTGCACCCCAAGCAGCGCAAGCGCCTGCACCCCAGGAAGGGCAGGATACTGAAATCCTTCAGCGCCAGCAGGCTCTCTCCAACTACATTAAAAGCGCTACTGAGAACTTTGGAGCGGTAAGCTCCTATCCAACTCTGCACATCACCAGCAGACAACTTGTGTTGCTGGATCAGGGTCATGTGATGCCCTCGCTGTTGCTGGGACTTGACAAGCATGGATTACGTCAAGCATTGCTTGGTGGGTTTCATGTGAATGGCTCTGACACCACCGCTGCATGTGCCTCAGGTGGTGCAAAACCTGGAGAAAGCCCTTTTGTCTGCAGACCCTGAAGTCGAAAAGCTCTTCCTTGCAGCTTTTGGTGATGTAGTACTGGACCCCAAGTACTTACATGGAGATGAAGCAGTGCAGATTGTGAGTGCTTCTTCTAGTTTTAATTGTGCTTACACCCAGCAGCTTACTTGGTTTAGCCAAACAAGAAATGACAATCTTGAGACTGCATTGTTCAGGAGCACTCTACATACATCAGCCTGCTGAGAGAGCTGAATGCAGACATTAGACGCCGTATCAGTCAAGCTTTGGTCCAAGTGGTAAGCCTTCCCATGCATAACAAAGGGCACAGCTTGCATCCTTGCACCCACAGTCATACATGCTGTCAGATGTGTGATTGACAGACCTGAGCTGCATGCTGAATGGTGCGTGAACTGTTGCCCAGCTATCCATGTCTTGTGACCTCGTTTCTGCAATCAGACACAGATTGCTGTGAGCAGTGCTTCTCTTGTTTCAACAGTTCACAAAGGGCAAGGAAGCAGCCAGCATACTTCACCTGTTCATTCCATCCTGCAGTTGGTGAAGAAGCTGATGGAGAGAGCAAACCAGCCGCGCACAGCATTGATGCTACCAGCCATTGTATATGCTCACCTTGTGCTCCTTGACATGGCTAATGTCAGAGGTAGTCCCACCCACCTGTAATACCCACAACAGTTCTGCTGTGCATTTGCATTTGCATACAATGACAGAGTCATGTGGGTTTGGCAGTGATTTGTAGCCCTGCATGCACTGTGGCGCTGCATAGTCCACATGCGCACATGCAGCAATTTCTGTATGCTGTCATTTCAGCTCGCAGCAGCCCTCAAGCATGGGTTTTGATGGTCTAGAGCATGAGCAATTTCAGCAGGTTCTGTGATGAGATGCTCAAGGGTGTGGCACCCAGGCAGTTTCAAGAGTAATCCCACAGTCAGACACAGCAACCAGTGCACACAGCAGCTTCAGCAGCGGTAGTACACCTGCAAGCACCACCTTGCAGGTACACCAGAGCATGTACTCATGGGGAAGTCACATGACAGCTTGTTTGGCATTCAGGCACACTGAAGATGGTGGAGAAGTTTCTGACCAATGGGCATGAGGCTGTCGGGCTCACCATGCTGGGCAAAACTGCTGAGATGTGCATTGACAAGGTAAAGTTTGCAGGCTCACATGAGTGTTACCTGATGGCTGACATCTCCCTGCAGCAATGCAGTTGCAGTTGCATTGACTTGCATGTCAGCCATGTCATGTTTGCTGATGTTGTCTGCAATGTCAGATTGTTAGCAGCATGAGGCTGCAATACCTTTGAGTGCCTTGATCCATTTGTACCTTATGTCATGATCTACTTACAAATGAGAAAAAGGAAGATCTGCGCTCTTTTGGCAATCATGCCAAGACCTCTCTTGGAGCGACCGCTTGGAGCAAGCGCCTTGCAATGTCTGCCAGCAATCAAGAAGTGTTTGCCCATGCTTGCAGGTGCTGCAGCATGCCAGTCCTGTCCACTTGACCAGTCTAACAGCAGCTCTGGACAGGCTGGGCCCCCAGTTCAACTATGACGTGGACTATCTCAATGGCTTCATCCGGTGGAAGGTGCGTTGCCACAGCTGCCACCGGCAAGCTGCACTGACTTCTCACTCTATAACAACCTTCTCACTCTATAACAACCTTCTCAGCCATTCCAAGCTTCTCATGTAATATATAGTCATGATAGGCTATTGTACAATGCTGCACCCAATGGTTGCCAGCATAGATTTACAGATCCTGCTGAGGCTAAGGCTCTACCCCATGAGGGGCCATCGGCTCTTGTGATTGTGTCACTCTGACCTTCTCAGCCATTCCTCTTGACAGTCTGGTTGCCAAGCAGTATGTGTCAAGCAAGCTATGCATCCATGCTCAACAGTAAGTGTGCATCAATAGGGCATTTGTGCTTGGCAGTATGGTGTGCTGATGTCATCACTGTACATGTCTGATGCTGCAGCTTGGCGTATGGCAGGTCATGCCTGCAGTTGAACGACACACAGTCACAGGACAGACTGTGCCGGTCCTGCCTTTCCTCATGGATGAGGGCCGTTGCACAACACTAGATCAAAGCTACACCAAAATCTGGGCAAACCTTCAGAGAATTGCGTTTTGGCCCCGTCTCTTTGTGGTTTTCTCATCGTTTTGACATAATGGCTGGCAAATGTTGAGATGATGCGTGGTGCTGCAGGACCCGTGCTTTAGAGTGCTGTCCACCCGAAAGCAGAGTCACTACAGTGCCATCTCAGCCCTTGCCTATGACCCCAAGGAGAAGCAGCTCATCAGTGCCAGCAGGGATGGCGTGGTGCTTGTCTGGGATGAGTGGGCCAATGTCATTCAGAAGTAAATCTCTCAGCCTGCTCCCTTCATTCTGTATGTTGTCTGTCAGCCTCCTTCCGTGTGCCTTTTCCCTCATTGTAAGTCCTTCTGTGTGCCTCTTTCCCTCATTGTAAATCCTTTTGTCTGCCTCTTGCCCTCATTGTAAGTCCTTTTGTGTACCTCTTTCCCTCATTGTAAGGGTAATGCATGCAGGCAACAGGTTTTGTTTTGATTGTGGATGTGATGCTTGCAACATACCTAAAACATCTTCACAATGTAGAAACACGTTTTTACTGTCCCCAGACGTTTCTGAGTTTAGATTTTCTAGTGTAGTAATGACATTTCCGAGTCAAAATAGACGTTTTGGGATTGAGAAGAGCTTGGCAGTCGGCTTGAATGCTGTTTGACAGTGGCTACACCCATACCACAGACTGCACCATCTCAGAGGCTGTTCTTCGCAATGGCGAACAGCCTCTGAAATAGTGCAATCTATTGTACGGGTGTACTTCTGTCAGGCAGTGCATATGCCTCCTCCGCACTCCATATCTGAATCGCTTTTGCCGTTACAAAGTGTGTTATTTTGACTTGGCAGCACAATTGCACGAATGTCAGCAACCACGTCTTGCACTTGGGGAGGCAGGTTACCAAAGCCTGCTGCTCATTGTAAACATGAGTGCAGGGTCACCACCCACTTGTATGATTCTGTCCACCCATTTATGTGACTCTGTCCACCCATTTGTGTGGTTGTGTCATCCCTTTCTGTGCAGTTCAGTCCACCCATTAACCCCCCCCCCGGGGGGGGGGTATAGGGGGGAGGGGGGGGTTATGATCCTGTCCACTTGTTGGTATGACTGTGTCTACCCATTTGCAGGCACATGCTGGGCCCAACCCACTATGCCATAGGCCTCGCTGTTCTTCCAGAGCAGAGGGATGTCATCATAGTGGGTCAGCCTTTGACAAAGGGCAGCCCAGCATGCATAGCAGCCATAGGCCTAGATGAGCCCCACCCCCTGAAGGGCCCCTGGAGCAGGCCCCGCACCACCACTGCCTCCTGCATTGCCATCTTGCCTGGAGGGCGCCAGTTTGCTGTAGGTAGGCACCTCTTCTCCTCAAAATCTTCTCAAAATGTGCTCAAAATCTGCTTGTACATGCAGCAGACTTCAACACCTCAGCTCAAAGTGACACTGTGAGGCTGAAAAGGCTATTGCAGTTGATGCGCTTGTCCTCAAACACGCATCAGCTGCAACAGCCTTGACAGCCTCATAGTGTCATTTTGAGCTGAGGTGGTGATGTCTAGTGCATGCAGACAAGCAGCAGCTGCTGTTGTTTCTTTCCCCACTGAACCAAGTTTTGCCTATCCACTAAAGCTCTTGACTCTTTGTTCCCATATGCATGTGGAGCTGGAAGGGTAGACAGGCACATGTCTTTGGCATGATGCTTAGTACATTTGAAAAGCTGGCTGAGGTATGTAAGGGACATTGGCTGGATCAGTGGCTGTGACACTCCTCCTGTCAGTTGTCAGATACCATGTTCTCAGCAGGTCTCCAAGCCAATGTGCAACAGTGACATTGTGCATGTTTAAGTCTCCCTATGCTTCTATAGCAGTAGCTGACAAGGCTGCCATCTGACTTTGACCTGCTGACATTGTGCAGGAGAGACACAGAGCAGGCCTGGGGAAGCTGGCCCCAGTCATGTCATCTGTGTGTACGATTGTGCCAGCTTACAGTCGGCTGACTCACTGCAGCCTATTGCGAACCTAGTGGTAGGCACCATCTCTTGACACTGCACGCACATTTGTACACACTGTATGCACACTTGTAGACACTGTATGCACACTTGCAGACATTGCGTGCACATTTGTAGACACTGCGTGCACTTTTGCAGAGTCTGCGTGCACTTTTGCAGACACTGCGTGCACATTTGTAGACACTGTGTGCACACTTGTAGACACTGCTGGCATATTTCACGCATGAGGCTTTGCCAGGCAATGCACCAGTTTCAACTGCACACTTTGCAATGAAGCTGGGGGTCGGCATTTGTTGTACTCTCAGTGCGCTGAAGAAACAAGCCTTGTCTGATTGTCAGCCTTGATGCGTTCTGTGAGCATCTGCAAAGGGCCATAGCGCCTCCAAGCAAGGTGTGCTTAGCAGCACATGAAGGCAGCATTAGCACAGCGTGGTCACTTGAACAACACTCTTGTTGATGCAGAGATGAGCAGTTGGGCAGTTGGTTTGCCTGTCAGGCTTTGGTGTCTTTAAAGATAGACTACTGTTTGTTTTCTTTCCAACATGCATGTGCATGTGCGCACGCAGAGCACATTGTGCCTGAGTAAAATCATAGCCCTCTGCAGGTGCTGCTGAGTGTGCCTGTGACATTCATGTGGTGCTGCAGAGCACGAATGGGGCGGTGATGTGCTTGTCAGGCTACAGTACCAACAAGCAGGTGCTTGTGGCTGGCACTAGGGGTGGGGATGTTTCCCTGTGGGCCCTTTCCAACCCTGCAGCCCCAGTCAAGATCTTCACCATGCCTCAGAATGCTGGCATGCCCCTGTGCCTTGCCTTTGATGGCACCAATGCCATCCTGTGTGGCACCAGCCAGAACATGCTGGTGCATTGGGACATGACGTGAGTCATCTGGTTTCAATCTGCCAGCAACTTGTCTGACCTTGTACATGTGAAGCTTTTGGCTGCCATGGATCAAAGCCAAAAATGTCTGAGCAAAGCTTCTCACAGGCACACACATGCCTGGCATGCACGCCTGGCATGCACGCCTGGCATGCATGCCTGGCATGCGTGCCTGGCATGTATGTGCCTGTGAGAAGCTTTGGTCAGACAGTCAAAGCTTGACCAGGCTTCAAATCACTGCCTTGTCAGCATCAGAATTTGATGTTCCAAAGCTGACATTGCTTGTTGCCCGTGCAAAGCAGCAGAGCATGTGCATCCTTCCTTGGTGTTCATGACTGGATGCAGCTTTCAGCATGGCTGTAGCTGATGCGTCCATGAGACATGATGCACTGTGCTGTCACGTGACTCAGTGACAAGACCCACGTCCCATTTGTCGTCTTCAGAGTACAAGACAGGATGTGAAATCTTGACGAAATATGACAACAACTAACCCCACATGACACGGCAGTGATTGACTCAAAATCAACAATGAAGGATGCATTTGCTGTACAGGATGATGGCACAAGTCCCCAAAACAGACCCCCTGCCCTATGCAAGAACCTTCCAAGTGGACTCCTATGCAGTGGTGAAGGTGCACTTCTGGCCAAATCAGCAGCATGGCCAGCATGCAGCCATCATCACCAATCATGGCTGCTGGATTGCTGACCTTGCCAGCAACCCTGGGGCCAAACCAAGTGAGTCCCCATCTTCCCAACATCTTTGCTGGTTTGTGCCTCCTGTACACATGCGACAACAATCCATACTCATGATGACATATTAATGCACATTCGTGATGACATGATAGTACATATTCTTGATGACGAGTCAATGTGCACTGGAATCACCTGACTGAATGGCACATTTGGGAGAGTGGCTCTGTTGCAGTGCAGCCCATACATGGATGGGAAGAGCCTGCTTACAGTGCTAGCTGTGACCTTTTGTCACTTCATAGCCCAGAGCTCAGCTTGCCGTCTGCTGTTTCTGCTGTTTGCATGACTAAATATTGTATGATCATAAAAATGTGTCAGAGTGATGTTGAGCATGGTTGTCAGCGTTTTGCAAACTCTGTGCTGCTGTCATGTGGACACGGAAAATTGTGCATCAACTGCGCCGGCAGGAGTGTGCAGTTCTGCCAACTTGCCAGGTGAATTTCATGAACCAGCTGCTGACCAGGATGTGCTGCTGCAGATGTGAAGCATGTACAAGATGTGCAGGGTGACGACTGCTCATTCACAGGAGCAGCTTGGGCAGGACAATATCCATACTTGTATGTTGGTGGTGCAAGTCAGAAGGTGCATGTTTGCCAGCTAGTACCAGAGTAGCAGCAGAAGCACAATGAATGATCAGATCAGTGTCCTTTGGGTACACAGCATCTGGCTTTTTACCATAGGTCACAAATGGCAGAAGAGCTCAAAATGCTTTCATCAGCATGCAGCCATGACGCTGTATGCGTCCTGCTGAGTATGGCCTACGTATGTACATTGCTGTCCATATTTTCACGGTACTGCTGTTCAGACATAACATGATGAGCACCAAACTAGGCATAATTATAGCTTCAACTGTGCAGCGGACCATCAATTTTGAGGACAGTGCACATGTCTTCAAAAGGCGACATTTGTCAGCAACAATGGGCCTCTGTTCTGAAAGGTGGTGCATGATATAACACCCCGAAACTTGCGCAATTTGTAAGACACCTACTAATAGTATGCTTGCTGCCATGATTTGCAAAGTTTTCACAGTGCATGCTGACGTCTTGAGACCATGGCAGGTATTGTAGGAAAACCCTTGTTACTGCAATAGGTGCGTCATTTTGTATGCCACACAACTGGAGGACATGCTGGCACACATTGTTTGTACTGGACATATCAAAAGCAGCCTCCAGCCATCCCTTGGCTGCTGATAATGGCGTGCTGGAGTACATGATCTTGTGATCTAGTTTCTGAATACTATTGGTTGGGAGTCTTGGTGTGAACCGCCAGTTCAGCATAACCATAGGTCGGGTCCATCACCCGCTCAAACTCAACATTGTCTAATGCACCTACCACAATCTCTGCAGTTGTGTAAACTTTGTTGCCTGGAAGCATATGTCCACCAGTGGTCTGACCTTGACCATCTGAGACTGACAGGTGTATATGCTCGCCGCTGTGTTCAGCAAACGTGCCAACTAGGGAGACGATCTCAAAATGCCCGTTCAGCTGTGTGGCTTTGCCTGTATTGGCATACCGCAAAGTAACTTGTTCAAGGCTGCCAACGCAGGTCAGCAATACCCCAGCTCGGATATGTTTTTCTTTCCCAAATGCCACGATCTCCGCCATCAGATCTTGGTGAGGATGCAATCTGAATGCATATGTCTTCATGTTGAGCCCAGCGCCTGTCGTCAACAGCGCTCAGCAAACCCGCCTCGGTTGGATCATATGTGACCAAATTAAACACTAACAATACAGGGGCGGTCAGCACAGAAGCACCTTGCTGCAGTCACAACACAGCTCAGGCGTGCCCGTGGTGCCGTCTTTGCGATAGCTGTTTGCAATGCCTGAACTAAGTCAAGCACTGGATGGTTCAGGATGATCCAGGATGATCCAGGGATCAAGGATGACTAAATGCTTTTACGGTCGCTCTTCAAGAAAGTTCTGGTAGTAGTACTTTAAGCAAATTTTCCGACAAGTTGCCTCCGAGCGCAGCCAAACTCAACGAAGGGCATCCAACCTTGAACCTGATCAATCGTTTGTAGTTTGCTTTGCTGTGGAACCTAAGCAAGACGCATCGCAATCGCATTGCGGGCTTGCGCTTCGGCTGACAGTCCGGCGGCAGCTTCGATTCAGTCATGTTTGGTGGAGGTGGTTTCTTCGGTGGAGGTGGTTTCCCTGGTGGTTTTGGGGAGGGCATGGGTGGAATGGGTGGTAGACCCGCTAAATCAAATGACACCAAATACTACGATATCCTGGGCGTCAACAAGAGCGCAACCGACACAGAGATCAAAAAGGCGCACAGAAAGTTAGCGCTGAAGCATCACCCTGATAAGAACCAAGGTGTGCTTACGGCTCAGCACGCACGGCAGCCAGCTTTTGAGCATAAGTTTGCTTGTCCTGCTGAGTGGACAGGGTGCAGCTGTGCCTGTGGTGTGTTGCAGCTGCTCTCTGATCTGTGCCAGCTGGCCAAGCCAGTGCTGTTGCTGCCTTGCTTGAACTTTGCAAAACCTGTACCACGGGTACTTTCGGGAAACACTTTAGTGCAGGTTTCAATGCCAGTATCCATCTATCTGTGCACCAGGGGTTACAGAACTGCTGCCTGCTTATTATGCTTTATTTTGGGCTACAGGGTCCACATCTGAAAAATTCAAGGAAATCAATCAAGCATATGAGGTACTCAAAGATGCAGAGAAGAGAAAGATCTATGATCAGGTGGGATCCTGTCCTATGACTGGCTGCTGCGAGTGTCCTGTTGTCAGCACACTTCCTACAATCAAGAGCAGCATCCACATGTCATGTAAATGAAAAACACCTGACTTTTTACCTGCTTTGTCCCAGCCTACTTGAAAGTGGCCATTGACTCTGCATCTCCTCACTGTTCCATTGAGCTGCGGCCATCACATTGCTTCTCCCTTTCTGTGACTTTGTCCTATTCATGCATGCTTCGCAGCAAAGCCTTACCTCTCTTCACTGCCAGGCCTTGCCCTCTTCATTGCTCTGTGTGTTGTCGAGCGCACGCATGCCACTGCGTCTTTTTGTGCAGTGCCTCTTGCCTCCTGTCCCCACGTTCAATATACACTGAGTGGTGTCATTCAAATGCAGTATGGTGAGGATGCTATCAAGGAGGGCATGGGCAGTGGGGGTGGTGGCGGTGGCATGGGTGACATCTTTGACATACTCAGTGGTGGCGGCGGCAGGCGTCAGCAGCCCCGTGAGAGACGTGGTGAGAATGTGGTGCACCGCCTCAAAGTCAGCCTGGAAGAAATGTACAGCGGCGGCGTCAGAAAGCTGTCCCTGTCACGCAACATCAAGTGTGATACCTGTGGTGGCAGTGGGACAAAGTCTGGCAAGCGCTACCAGTGCGAGGTGGGCTTCCTGCCTTAATAATATGCAGTCTCCCTGCCAGTCGTTTACTGCAGTTCAAAGGCTTATGAGTGCAGCACTTTTGCAAGAGCGCGCATTCATGATGTCACTGTGCTTTGTCCTGTCTGCCTCGGGCAATTTCAGTTTGTCCTCTGAAGTCAAAGATTGTACGGTCTTGATGTTTGCCTGGTGCCATTCTTCATCAGGCAAGCGCGGCTCTGTACTCATGCTGCTGATGCTCTTGCCTCTTCTGTAGTACACTCCTTGCTGCGGTCAAAGTGCATCCTTTCATAACAGATCATTGGCTTCCTTGTAGGTTTGCCATGGGTCTGGAGTGCAAGTGATGATGAGGCCTCTGGGTCCTGGCATGATGCAGCAGATCCAACAGCCTTGCTCCCACTGCAATCAGACCGGGTTCTCAGTCCCCAACTATGACATGTGCGGCGGCTGCCACAGCAAGGTACTTTCTCTATGCCTCTTGTTCCCCCTGCACCACTCCTTGTCGACGCAGTCAGGATGTATGTTACATGTCTCTGCATGCTGTTCAGGTGTTGACACACTGCTCAACACAGGTCAGCTGATGATCAGTAGATGTACAAGACATCTGATGTTTTGCTGGGAGTTTGGAGCCTGCATCTGTAGCGCTGATTTTGCACCCAAGGCGCCTTGATGAATCGCTGTGGCCTTGTCAAGGCTGCTTTGCATGCTGTGCAGCAGCCTTGTCACACAAATGATCTCAATGGTGACACATGTTACTAGTCATAAGGGCAGTGGCATGCACTTGACATCAGTAATTCCTGTTGCTGCATGCTGAGGACCTCTGCATTGGCTGCAGGGACTTCTTCCAGAGAAGAAGATCTTTGAGGTGCACATTGAGAAGGGGCACAAGCACAATGCCAAGGTAGTGTTGCGTGGTGAGGCTGGCTACAGTGAGCCGGGCATCCAGCCTGGTGATGTTATCTTTGTGCTGGAGCAGAAGCCTCACAAGACCTTCAAGCGCATTCAGGCAGACCTTGTCATTGAGAAGGTGAGCGCTCCTTACTGACTGTCTTATTGTCATGCGGTCTGAAGTTATGCTTGGGCAACACATGGCTGAAGGCTTGTCTAAAGCCTTTCACCTCATGCTGGCACATTTGTGCTGTCATTGTGTGTATATTTATATTGCATTGCACATTCTTTTTCTGGCAGTACGTACCCTTCTGATTGTCCTCCTATATCTGCCACATTGGCTGATCGTCCTTCTAGATTCTCTGCACAGCTCTGGACAGATCCGTCGTCAGTACAGGCTGTTATGTTTCAGCAAATCAGGTCTGCACTGCCGTTGCGTTCAACATTTCCAGTTGCTGATGCAGCCTGATGTGACACATGTTCTGTCTCCAGCCATCAGTGGCAACATTCATCTGGAAGGCTGCTTTTGTCTGTGCAGCCAGCTGTAGCTTGAACTCACCTTTGACCTGTACTGCAACAGGACATCAGCCTAGCTGAAGCCCTCTGTGGCACATCATTCTTTGTACAACATCTGGACGGGCGGGTCCTTGAGGTCATGACCCTTCCCGGAGAGGTCATCAAGCCAGACAGCTGGAAGTGTATCAATGAGGAGGGCATGCCTGTGCACGGCAGGCCCTACGAGAAGGGCAACCTGTACATCAGATTCTCTGTAAAGTTCCCTGAGTCCCTCAGCTCTGAGGAGGTCCAGCAGTTGAAGCAAGTTCTGCCCCCCGGCCCCCAGTCCCAGGCCCCCATGTCAGAAGACGAGCCTGAGCAGGTGACCCCCATGCATACTGCACAGCTTGGGCAGCACTAATTGCAGCACACTGTTTGCGCTTGTCACAGTAATTTGAAGTGCACTGAACTCCCTGAACACTTTCAGGCCATGCTTCATCTTGACCATACCACTAGTTGTTCATGCTGTTGTCCAGCAGATAAGGTGTCCTTTTTGAAACCAGGGTTATAACCTTTGTCAAGTTGACTGCTGTAGATGCACTGGTCTGCACCTGTGATATCATCGCCTGGCTGTGGGGGTTTGCACTATATTTGAGGTTCACCGTTTGGTGCAGGTTAACATGCGCCCAATCACCGACATGGAGGACGAGTTGAAGCAACGGCGTCAGTACACACGTAACACGTCTAATGAGGCATATGACAGTGACAGTGAAGAAGAGGGAGGCGGCAGAGGCGGACAGCGTGTGCAGTGTGCACAGCAGTAAATGCAATTCCCAAATGTTAGGCTGAGAAGATTACCAGTCCCAATCAGCAAATCTGCATGTGTCATTGCTGAGAAGATTACCAATCTCGATCAGCAAGTTTGCACATGTGTACTTGAAGCCATGTGCTTGCTCAGAGTCTATATTGGTGCTGTACGCACAATAAGCTTGTCTGGTCCATTAGATTGCCATTTGCTCTTGTTTTTGCAGCATATTCGATGAGTACGAGATACCGCGATTTGAATGCTGCCCTGCATCTGCATGCACACCGGCTTCGGCATCTTGCAAAAGTGGACTACGCCACGGCTCTCGTGTGTCTGCCACTCGGACCATGACGTCAGAGATTGAGCGTGACGAGCGGAACAGCGCTGCTGATGCTGCGACCAAAAAAGTCACAGGTTTTGCAGGGCTCCTGCAGTCTGCCCGAAACTCCATCAATCGTAACATGGAGCCATTTTCGGAAGGGCTGCACAAAGTCGTTGGAGGGTCCACTGACAGCGGGTATGAAAGCGACTCTGAGGCATCTGTGACGGAGGTGAGGCTGGCCAGGTCGGCTGAAAGGCTGCATGGGTCACTAGTTGAGACTGGTAAATACAGAAGCGAAAAGCCGCGGCCGAGTTCTATGTGCTGCTGTAGTCTCCAAGAGCAGATGGAGTCTCTGTTAGCCAGCGTGAGCCAGTACTCCGGAGCAAGCTAAAAAAGCTTTCCGAAATCCAGCTCAAACCTGAACAGGTGTTGATAAGAGACAAGCTTGGCTTCTTTCTGGGGGTGGTCAATCTTTGGTACGACTGTTTGCAATTGCAACGTAAAAGCGGTTGACATCAGCACGAATGGCAAGCTTGTCGCATGCGCAGCATGGGCTCACGTGGCTTCCTTGATCTGCAGTTTGAGCGCCTATTGGCTAGGCGGCTCGCCGCAGACATTCTACAAGTACTATACAGCCAAAGCAGTTGTCTTGTATGGCTCCCGTTTTTACCTGTACAGATCCAAAAACTGGCATTACTATATGTTGGAGTTTTGCTACTTTGCCAACATACTGCTCTTGCTGGAAGTTTGGGTTTTCCCACAGTCCCCAACCTTCCACAAGGTGTCAAATCCACACTGCAATGTCATCCTAGACAGCAAGTATTGCGTCCATGCTAAGTGAAAACCTTCCCAATTGTCAACATGCCGTGACACCCCTGCTTGCTATGTGCTGTCAGATGCAACATACATGAAAATCAGCTTGCAGATGCACATGCCAGAATATGCTATATTTAGCATGCAGCAAGCACAGCTCAGCGCTGTGAGCACGCAGTTACAACTATTGGCAGATGTTTCTTTGATGTATTATACACCTCCCAGGAGCAATGCAGGCTCTGCAAAGATGTGCATCTCAGTGCTGTGAGCCCTTGACAGCTGTGTGACTGTCTGCAGATAGTGTTTGCCCAGGTTGCAGGGCCTCTGACCTGGTCCATCGTGGCTCTCAGGAACTCCCTTGTGCTTCACAGCCTGGACAAGGTGGACTGCAGTCTCTGACCCATGTTATGCTTTGCACTACTATGAATGTCTCTCGAAGCATCTTGCTGCATCCAGGTTTTTGGTGGTACATAGCTGACATGACCCAGCGGTTTGCAGCTGCATGTTATGTTGGGCTGTTTTACTGCTGTACAGAATTGCTATCAAGCTGCAGTATGTGTGTCAAGCAGACTGTATGCATACGCCTAAAGCTCTACCCAAACCCATCTTATGTGACATACAGATCTATGTGCTGCTGTTATCACCTGCATGTCCTCACCCAGCCGCGTGCAACCCTGCAGATCATCTCCCTGTTTTTGCACATCTTCCCAGCGCTGTTCTGCTTGAAAACGGCAATCTACAGCACCATTTTAACTCTTTGGCTTCTCGCCAAAAGTCAAAATCACTGCTGTGGGCAATTGTGCCTTCCTTATAAGGTCGTGTGTGCTGCAGATCACATCACTGTTCATGCACATCTCCCCGGCCCTGGTGTGCTGGGCCTGGAGGTGGTACCCCGACCCCTCAGTCGTCAAGTTTGACCAGATGTCTGCTGAGCAGCTGAAGGCGTACAACACTGCCAGCTGGTGGGACATCGGAGTGCTGTCCATGAGCAGCTACATGATCTGGGTTGTGCTGTACTACATCAAGGTGGGGTCCCTTCCTGTTTTGGGTAGGGGCTTGTGTTGCTCACAGATCATCTATTTGGGTCCTGTTGTAAGATGACAAGCTCAGTCAGGTGACCTGCCTCAGAAGAGAGCCATGCTACGCATTCAGGCCATGTCTGTGCACTTGCCCTCTGACCTGACTCTGTCGGTGACATTCGTCCTGAAGCTGCTGCAAGGCTGACAGTGTGCAGTACTGTGTATCATCTCCAGCAGAGTCTTTACTGGAGGGACAACTTGTGTATCCCTGTGCACTGCCAGAATCCGGTCTGACACGCCTGCATGGCAGGTGTTTGTCCTGTCACAAGACAATGTGAAGAACAAGGGCTATGTGACCCTGTTCCAGTACATGACCAAGAACAAGAAGAGCTTGTTTGCCAGAGTGGTCATGAGCGCACCTGAAGTGCTGCAGGTCAGTGCATACTTCTCCTCACGCCACCTCACTCTGTTCTGCTCCATCCATGTTTATTGCCTTTGCAGTGGTCAGCACTTTGTTCTGAGGTGGCAGGCATCCGCCCCCAATACAACCTCTGTAGAGCGGTGCTCTAGATGCAAAAGCTGCCTTTGCTGTTTGTAGACATGCAGTGCAAGCACACCTGGGCGCAAGTGTCTGCACTTGTTGTCCAGGGCAGCGTTTTGGCCTCACCATGCCATGTGTAAACTTGTGTAGTTGTGTAGTTATGCTTAGTCTTGTCTCTGTACTGGTGCTGATGTAAGACATAATGTATGTGTGTTCTGCAGCCGGTGGTCTACATGGGCATTCATGTGGTGCTGTGCTGGCTTGCAACCCTGACTGCCATGATCTGGTGGCACAGCAAGACAGCTCACACACTCTTCCTCATCTTCTGTGCATCCGTCTCTGCCTGGAATGGTAAGCCACCAAGCTCCCTGCACACCTCTTGCTTCCTTCGCTTGAACCTTCCTGCCAGCTGTCTCTTGCCTCACAGTGTGTCTCAGAGCATCACACCATATCTTTCAAGTGGCAGTGCAGCTGGTGCACCATCAGTTGTGGCAATGATGTCTGGGCTGCAGGCATGAGTAATGTCTGGTTGATGTGCTGTCTTGTGCAAGCTGAGACACTGAGGAAGGTTTGCCTGGTGCAGGGGCCACATACTACTTTGACATCTTTGCTCGAAAGTACATTCAGTCATTGGGCATTGAGCCAAAGCCTGCCAAAAAGGTTGAGTGAGGGTTGCGCCATGTGCCCATGGCTTCTGAGTGTTTCGAGAGGCAGTTGCAGTCTCCTGCTTATGACCACCTTGCAGCGTGTTCTCTATGTGATGCATTGACGAGTTGAGGGTCAGGGGCAATAGATTGTCTATGTTGACCAATGTGCTGTCAGCAGTTTTGAGTGAAATTTCTTGTTTACTGCACCCTGTATTTTAATTGCCAACATGTTGGAACTATGACAATTTGTTGAAGCTCACACTGACACGCATGTACAACATCAGCATAGTACACAACAGTTTACGCTAAGACCAAATGCAGTATCTGTCTGTGGGGACTTCACCAGTGATCACAGTCACAATAGTCAACACGAACTAGTTTGTTGACTTGCGTGGTGATGAGAAACAGCCACAAGGGGCTGACTGTCATGCACATCATAATGGAGTTTAAGCAGCATAGGACCTCCAGCTCGCAGCTGTGCTTCTCCATAGGCCAAAAGCTGTGCATGATGTGTGTGTTTACAGCGTGACAATACATTCACTCTTGTGGTGTGTCAAACATGACATTGGTCATGTACTCATCAGCGACCTCAGGGGTGAAGGCAGCGGCCAAGACACCCCTAGTGCTGCTGTTTTTCAGATGTTGGGCCGCATAGCGTTGGTGTCCTGCCTTGATTTCTGCAAGCCTACTGCTCCTGCACACATACACAAATCAGAGATGCATGCTAGCCTGCATGATGGAGTGCAACGTGCAGAACATACAGTCATGCTCTCATTGTAGATGCTGTGATACATGACATGACATTGTATCACAGCCTGCAGTCCCCCAACTGCAAAGTGCATTTTGCTGAAGGGAATTCCTTGCTGTGTCTGGTTTGAGCAGACAATGCAGTTGCTGCAAACTCCGTTGCATCACATACAAAGGGGCACACTGAGACCTCAGAGCCTATTGCAACACCGCAGGATGCAGCGTACTTGTTGCTCTGAACTTGGCTTGTCTGTTTTGAGAGCTGAAGATGCGCTTGCGTCAGCGCTATGGTGTACTTGACAAAGTTTGCAAGCTCCTCAGACGCGGATGGTCTCATGATGATGCACAGGTCCGAAAAAATTTCCTTTCCCCAGGGCGGAACAGCTCTGTTGTTGTCCATGTGGTACTGCTGTTGCAGCTGTCTGCATACACAGCAGGATTTGGCATGGGTCAGCTTCAAACAGTATCCAAGTCTGCAGCCTCTGACAACCTAGCTGATAAGGGGTTGTGGAGTGGTTTACAATTTTTTGCTGAAATGATCAAAGGGTTGATCTTGTTGGTCACAAACACAAAACATACATCATACAATGACAGATGGATGGGCTTTCAGCTACACAAAACAACAGACGGGCTCTCAGGTACACAAGCAAAGATAAACTCAAGACGCACCCATGCCTGCCACATGACCAACGTCTTGCGCCTAAAGTTTGCACATGGTCATGGCAATAGTGTGCAGAGAATGGACAGGCTAACAAGAACTAATAAGAACTAACAGACAAAGAACAAAGTTAGTGCGGTACATTTCCGGTAATAATGATTCTCACCTGACAAGGCTGACATAGATGGGTGGCAGGCTCCTGTCAGCAGCCACAGGGCAGGGGTCAATGCACACAAGGGAGACTCTCCCATTGTTTCCTACCATGTCAAAAGACAGGATTGGCAAATCATACTCAGTGCGAGGGTACATCACACAATGGATCACCTGCATGGCACCAGGACAGTGATGGGTAGAAGGACTATGCAAAAATCAGATGAGCCAGACATACATTTGGTGCCTCCATACAGCCGTGCATGGTCTGTTCAAACCACATGTTAAGAGGCGGGGAATGATGCAGCAAAGACTGTAAAGATGACATTAAAGCACGGTCTGCGTCTGACAAGCAGTTGCAGAAAAATATTGCAATACGGTGCAGCTGGAGCATGGATGGCAGAAGATTCTTTCCAGTCTGACAAGCTATTTGTGATTGCAAGAAAAAGGTACCAGAGTCAGGCTCCCAATGCTCAGTAGAGAAATACATGCCAGGTCCATTTACAATGCATGGCTGTACATTCTTACCTGCAGCCCATCTTGCCGATGAGCCAACTCTATGTGCAGCTTTCTGAAAATGCTGCTCTGATAGCATCTGTTTTCGATCTGCATGCGAGGCCATCTGGGGTCTCCCTTCTCGGGGGGTTTGATATCAGTGTAACCCCACATGCCAGCAGCACGCTCTGGATCTAAGGAGTCCAGATACTTGTACTTCTGCATACAAACACAGCGCACATTGATCAGAGATGTAGAGATGGCATGATGAGACTGGACCCCACTAGACAATGATGCAATTTAGTTGCATTCCTAGCCTTTATAACGCATATTGACATCAATTATGTACCGCTGTTGCCTCAAGCTTGAGTCTGCATTTGCCAGCAATGTCATTCTCTAAGGATGTGGTAAAGGTGATGTACAGTAGAAAATTCACCTTGTCCATTGGATACAGCTTCAGATCTCGATCAAGCATATGTCGCCATAGACCCTCCACTTGAGCTGTGAGACCTTCAAAAGGAGGGTCCATTGACCCTTTCAGTCTCCAGCTGCCCATGCCCATTGCTTCTGTGGCGGTGAGATCATCAATACCCCCCTGCATCTGCAGCACATGAGCATGCTGGTTCAGTGTCCAGACTTGAAAGGTTGCTTCAGACATGCTTCAGGAGGGCCACAGGCTTTCGACAAAAGTGCAAGTCCGCGGCACGGCCTACACATTTGAGTATCACCTCTGCTAGGGGTGCATCGTCTGTCTGAGAGGCAGCTAGCTGCCGTGCTTTCCTGTGTGTGTGCTGCCAGTGATCAAGCTGCTGAGGTCGGCCTGCATTCAGCTTACATCAGCCAGAGCTTCCGCGTAAATCCAAGAGTGGGTATCAAGCCTTACCTCTAGCTTGGATTCTGCGGTTGAAATGGCAGGAGCTGTTGTGGGCAAACCGACACCAAGGACCCGTTGAACGCCTGCAAGACCGCACAATGAGGACTTCGCGAACACAAGAACCACGATCTTCTTGTGGTAAGTTACCGGGGCAGTAAAATTGAGCAAGACCGCCAGGGTCGCTGATGGGCCACGTGAAGAGGTGTCTCCAATATGGCTTGCATGCATGCGGCAGACATGACCCCCAACTGTGGCGGTGTTCGCTGTGTCGTCGGGGCAATTGTCTATACAAGTCGCTGCAGGGGTAGTCGCTGCAGTACTCGCTGCGCGAAAATTTGTACCGCGATCAGTACCACGATGTCACTGATGTTGATGCGACTCGCAAGAGCTCGCACGCACGTCTGGACACACGGACATACGGACTTTGAAGTCTGGTTTCGTTTTGCAACCGACCTTCCGGAAAGTGTTGATCGAAGCAGATGTTGTGAGACATCGTCTCTGTCAAGGACCAATGCCTCTTATGCAATATCGACGGAGTGCTTAACAAGCTGCAAGCCACTTTTTTGGATGCTCATCTGGCAGCAAACAAGCTGGCTTGTGTTCACCTAATCGCGCTCGCTCTCTCGATCAATAGTTACACGCAGTACCATCGGCACTTTTACCCACACCATACCCTGCTAAAATAGCCGGTTTGATGTAGCAGGCAGCACTAGTATAGGCGCAGAGCACTCAGGCGCATCTGAAAGCATGGCCAGCGGTCAAACACAGTCAAATCCTGTATATAAACTGAAGCGCATTAACTTTTTCGGACGAAAAGTGCCGATTGCGCTCCAGAATGAAAACGGTCCCTGCCCATTGCTGGCAATAGCAAACATTTTGCTTCTGAAAAAGCAGATCGTGCTGCCAGAGCATGCACCAGATATATCACAGGTGCAAGTCCAGCATGCTTGGCCTGTTGAAGTTCGAATTCTCCAACTCTCGCAGGCATTGTCACAAGGTCAAGCACTGCCAAGGCCCATGCTTTGCACTGCAGAACCGTCTGGTGTCTCTTGTTGCTGGTCACCTACTGGATGCAAACGACGAGCAGGAAGTGGGCAAGGGTTTGCCAGAAGAATACAAAGCCAACCTACGCAAGAACGTGGCAGATGCAATTGGTATCTTGTCCAAGCTGACCACTGGGATAGATGTGAACGTTCGGTTTCATGATGTCAAAGGCTTTGAGTTCACAGACGAGATAGCAATTTTTGATCTCATGGACATCAGCCTGGTTCATGGCTGGCTGGTGGACCCTGAGGTAACACCATACATCCTCTGCTGGACGTTTGTTGCCCAGCAATACACATATCTTCAGCATTGTGTGCAGCTGCAATACAAGGTCAGGAATGATGTATATCTTTCACAAACACCTATGCTCTTGTGACAATTGTGTGGTGTGTACTTATTCTGTGGTTTGGTGTGCCGCGTGCACAAAGCCTGTATCTCTGGAATTGCCTGGTACAAAGTCTGCTGACACTGACAAATGCTAAGAACTCACACCACGTGCTGATACATCTGTGCAGGACACAGCAGCTGCTGCATCCCTAGGCCAAAGGTCTTACAATGAGGTTGTGGAGCAGCTTGTGATGGTCCTGGGGGACGCCACTCCAAAGAGGCTGATCACACCGCAGCTCAGCAGGCGTACCAGTGGCTTTAGCACACCCAGACGGACAAGCTCTGGTCTTGGCACAGTTGCAGCTTCCGAGCTGCTGTCTCCCACAGAGATTGGCACCACCCCAAAGCCAACCCTGGTGGATCCCCGCCCTACAGAGCCAAGCTCATCAGCAGAGTCTGCCACTTCTCCCGCTGCTATAGCCAGCACACCTGACGCGAGTAAACCTGAGCCTGCTACGTCCTCAGAGGGTCATGCAACGCCTACAGGAGCCATAACCAGTAGTGATGCACATCAGCCACATGTCTCAGAAGCTGCTCAAGCAGGTGGCCCAACAGGGAGTTTAGTCAGTGCACAGCAGACGGCTACAGTCACTGACTCTGACCCTGCCTCAGCCACTCATAGCTCAGTCAGTCATCAGTCTCAGCACACTCAGCCTCAATCTCAGACTGCCATGATCTCACCAGCAGCTGAAATGGCATCCCGTGCCTACCCCTTGCCTGCACCCCCTCTGGAAGGCGAGGGTCTCACAACCCCCCAGAACAGCAGCAAATATGATGCCCACATTGCCACAGCCCCCACTCCTTACCCTAGCCTTGCCAGTGAGCTGAGCCAAGCCACTAATTCACCTGTCTCCTCAAAGGGCAGCGCCATGAGCAGTGCCTTTTCCCCTGCTGGTCAAGGGCCCTTTGACTCTCCTACTGCTGCTGCCAACAATGGCAGAAGCCGTTTTGTTCCCTCTGATGTGCAGCAACTAGCTGAAAGCAGCAGGGCTGCCACGACCTCTCAGGCTCAGCCTGCAACTAGCTCAGCTACTGTTCCAGAAGCTTCAGACGCAGCTACCCCAGTGCGCCTCAAAGCTGAAGCAAGCACAGCAGAACCAGACGTCAAGGCAGCTCACCATGAAGGCATGGGTCCCTCTGCCCTGGATCAATCAGCAGAAGATGTCAGCCTGTCTGACCTGAAGCTGGACACAGCTGATGATGAGCAGCTGCAGCTGGCACTGGCCATCTCCCTGGGTCAGCAGCAAGCTGAGGAGGCACAAGCATTGGCTCAAGACAGCAGCATCAGCCAAAGTGAGGAATCTGGTCAGCCGCCAGAGGCTGACTCAGCAGACCCTGCTTCATCAGCAGAAGGCAAGCACGCTGGTCACAGTCATGCTGCAAGGGGCGGCGTTCTGTCAAAAGACGGCAAAGCAGAAGCTGCACATGTTACGACTGCAGCAGACGCTGCAGCTACAGGTAGCATCAATGCAGAGCCTGATAGCCATGAGGCTGGCTATGCTGACCCCACCCAAGCAGCCAACACATCCGGAGACAAAGCAGCAGCAGCGGCTGGTGCAGGGCAAGCAGGCACTACAGAAGCCCAGCAGCCTCAAGGCAGCAGTGCTGCAAATGCTGAGCCAAGCGCTGCCCATTGTGATGTGCTTCAGGAGCATCAGCTCAACCTGCTTCCCCCCAATGCTACAGCTCAGACCAGCTCGTCCATTGCTGTTGATGAACAACAGCAGCAGCGGCCGCTTGTCCAGACTCCCTCAGGGACTGAGGCTGAGGCAGCTGGTAAGGATAGGACCATGAAGGTCTCTCTTGATGAGTGCGTATGTGCAGGTATGCTGTGAGTGCACAATGCACAATGAGATGTGTTCACAATTACAGCAGATGTGATTTCTATGTCATACTAGCGGCTGCTATGTGCCTCATGATACATGCGTGCATCTCCAGTATTTCGGTTCAAATAGAAAGAAAGAAATTCTTGCTTTCTTTTAGCATCAAACAATGGAGACGCATGCATGTGTTATGAAACACATAGCAGCTGGTAGAATTGTGCAGAGGTTAGGCGTAGCATGATGGCGCCAGAGTCTGCTGCTGCTCAGTTTGTGTCTGTGCAAGCTCTGTGCAACACAACATTACACCTGACAGAGACTCCTCACCTGCGCCACGTCAGACAGCACTCTGAGCACTGATCATGACAGTGGGCTTCACAAATGATGTCTGTGGTACCATTTACGTCTCTGACTCCCTCATGAAGTATTGGTCGATCTTCATTGTGAATGACTGTGGACGTGTGTTTCTAGGGCCAAGTTCGAGGACCACCTCTGAGCAGGAGGAGCGCTCCAAAGCTGCAGCTCAGGCACATCTTATCCAGGTGAGCATTGCAGTCTGTCCTAGTCTCAAACCTTGGGCTGTAAACCAAGTAGACAAAGCAGTATGCCACTGGATGCCCTTGCTGTTGGCAGGACTTGTCTACCTTATCGATGTTTTGACTGTCAGCTTTTGATCACTGCGTATGTCATGAATAGCATGAGCCCATGAGATGTCCTTCACTGGCCTTAATTCAACTGCAATGAGCCCTGATTGGGTGAAATGGCTGGTTTGGCTCCAGTGGTATTGTGTTGTGCAGGACTTCCTGGATAACAGCTCCAGTCAGCTGACATATCACGGCCTGGCATCACTGAGAGAGGGCTTGCGGCCCAATGAGCTGGCAGTCTTCTTCAGGAACAACCACTTCAACACCATCTTTCTGCACAAGGGTGTGGTCCACATCCTGGTCACTGACCAAGGCTATGAGTTCGAGAAGGTCAGCTTCAAAGCTTGACAGTCAGCAACCTCAATGCAAAGAAACCTGCAACCTCAATGCAAGGAAGCCTGCCAGCAACTACATCTCAAGATGGCTCATGTCATGTTTTGGTGTTGACACCGACCATTGCTGCTTGCATGCAGGCTGTGCAGCTGTGTGCAGAATCTATATTATGGGACTGAGCGTGTGCTTGGCCCCATCTTGCAGCATGTGCTTGGCCCCATCACGCAGTATGTGCTTGGCCCCATCACGCAGCGTGTGGGTGAAAGAACTGTCCTGCCAGAAGTGGAATCAATTTTCCCAGGGTCACTATGTTTGCAGAATGTTGTGTGGGAGAAGCTGGATGACTTGATGGGCAACACCCAGTTCCTGAAGGCAGACTTCACCCCTTATGGCAGCAACAGCCTGGCAGAGCAGGTCTCTGATGCAGCTGACCTGGTTCAGGCTGCCCTTGCTGGAGTTGGCCCCAACAAGTCTCAGGCTACTGATGGTACACATTCACCCGTTTGCTCAGTTGTTTGTTTGATCGTCTATTGATTCAATCATGCACTCATGCATTCATTCCTTCATTCATGTATTCATTCACTCATACATCGTTCGTACGATCATTTGTTCCTTCATTCGTACATTCATTCGTTCAATCGTTCGTTCGGTGATTGGTTTGTTCGTTTGTTTAGTCATGCGACAGTTTGCTTCATGTGCCATCATGTCATGCCCCACATTTGTCCCTTACTGGCTTTGACTCTTGCATGACTCATCACAGCTTTCAACAGCTCTTGCCAGACTTGGCCTCTGCTAGGGTTGCAAGTGGTCATCATCCCTGGACAAGGAAGGAACGGGACTGAACTGTCAGTGGAGACGCGCAAATGCCGTACCTAGAGTCGCTTTGCAACATGCAGCCAGTCTGGATACCTCACTCTGCATGGTAGCATCAGCATTTTGCCGCATGGTCGCAGCAGAGAGAGGGAGAAAGCCTTGATCCAAAATCTTGTATGAAAATCCGCATTTCGGCCGTGAAGTTCAATTAATCGGCCTGGCATGTCCTTGAAAGCACAGCCAGAAGAAAGCGTTAACAAATGCCAGCAGGATGGCCTTCAGGATTGATCTGCTGGTCATGCCGCGCAGGTGCTGTGGACGCCGACTTTGCATTGGCGCTCCAGCTGCAAGAGGAAGAGCAGCGCAGAGCAGCTCGCGAGCAGCAGTCCAGGCAGCAGGGCCAACAGCAGCAACAGCAACAGCAAGGTCAACGCAGTGCTGGTCAAGCAAGGCACCAGCTGTCTGGCAGCAGATCATCACAGTCAAGAAATGGCTCTCATGGGAGACCGCCCAGTGGCAGATCTGCAGAGCCCGGAGTGCAGTCATATGCCAACCCCATCATGCAGCGACAGCAGCGCCAGGGAGGGTCCCAGCAGGCACAGCAGCAGCAGCAGCAGCAGCAGCAGCCAGAAGAGAAGTCCTCCGTCGGCAGCGCGTTTGCCAAGTTCTTTGGTTGGAACTCAAAAAAGTAAGCAGAGTTTTGGAGTGACTCAATCCCATGGGTTTTCGGTAACCAGTCCCCAATGCGGACATATAGGTCAGCAATATTGTAATGCTTTCATGTTAGGTGTTTTGGGCCCCAATGTTCCTAGGATTACACCGTTGCACTGTGATTTAGAGATTTGTAACTAACGTAGATCTGCAGCTTGGGCGTCTGTTGCCGTAGTTGTGTAGGTCAGCAGCCAGACTTCACCCGCATTGTCTTGTACATGTATGGGACAATGAAAGCTTAACTAAATTGCTTGTTGAGAGGCACTGCAATGATGTTCATGCTGCACTGTGTTAATGTCAATTCTTTTGCCATGTGTCACATGGATGCCTAGCTGCAGCTTGCATGCTACAGGCTGTATGAATCTCGACATGACATGCCAATGCAAACACGCATTTGGACCTGTTGTTGCACAAGAAGCATTTGTTGAGCAATCCCCTTTGCACATCCGTTCTAATAGCGTACCTCATTTTGCTTAACCCACAAAGTGCACAATGGTGCCACAGACCCGTTTCCGGATTTGTTGATGGTTCCACCCGACACGTGTACAACACTGAACAGGCGGTAGATAGCGGCGCTCAAGGCTGTCAGTACTGCAAGTGACATGCTTACATATGCGAGCCTGGAAGTTCAGAACGTTAGTCTGTTAGGACGTACGATTTGCAATGCAACATCAGATTTGATGTCAGCTGTGATTCTACAGGCTGCACGTAGCTGAGCATGAAACTACAACAAGCAAGAAGTTCAAGATGCATTGCTATGTGAGATCAGAAGCAGTATGATTGACGGAAGTCAAGACAATTTAAGATTCAGGTCAGCAAATCAGGATTCATTTGTATGCGACTGAAGGTCTGCCAAAGGGCTCAAGAGTCAGCTGAAGGCAAAGCAACACAAACAACCTGCAAGTATACAGATGATATACACAGCTTAGGCTCAAGCTGGACCAATGTGGTCAAGGCCAGAGCATAGGAGACAGGACACACATGCCTATTCGCCAACCCATCCCAGTATGCTAGCACACTCAAACAAACCTACCACGACCTCTATGACAATGAGCCATATGACTATCCATTCAAGGCGTGCTGTGTGTGAATTATTTTGGTGATCTCGCAGCATGTCTAGCATCTCTGTCAACACCTGAAACCTGTTATTCAACACCACCACTCTATCATCCAGCTCCATGTACTCGTTGACCTTCTTGTACAGCGCTTGAAGGCTATCAGGCGCACTCCAGAAGAACTCAGGTGTGTCAAGCACAGTTGACAGAAGATTGACTGCACTCTTCTGTAGGAACACTTTGCCTATCAGCTGAGCTATCGCCTTTCTAGGTAGGTTGATTTTACCAGTCTCAGCTAGCGTCTCTGGCAGATCTCTGGTGTTGTTGACAATTGCCAATACCCGCTCTTCAAAAATGCACAGCTTGGTTGACTGTGCCAGTGCATGGGAGATTGACAGTTTGATCCTGTGATCATTGCTGAGACGGTGATTGATTGTGATAGTATCGTTCTGTATGTGAGGCTTCTCGTTGGCCATGTAGTGAAACTGAAATTGGTCAATCTCTACCTCCACAGGTGGCAGTGAGTTTTCCTCACAGGGTCTGACAATGTTGTCTAAAATATCTCTCTCCTGTTTCTCTGTCAAGCCCCAAAACGCCACACAGCCGTAGTCAAAGTAGAATACATCGCCAACTGACTCCTCTCCAAGGCTGCCATATTGCCCATACAACACTTCAGCATAGCTATGTAGCAGGAAGCGTGGGCCTCGCTCTTTTAGCTTCTTGTCCAGCATCTTCCTGTCCAGGCTTTCAGCAATGCAATAGACAGTGATGCGGCCCCGAGTGCCAGGGTCCACAGGCTGGTCTGAGTGTATGTCCTGCAAATTGCAAGGCTTGTGATACTCAGGACAGACCTTGTGAAAGCTGGAGCAGGTCAAGTAGCATAAAGTAATCATTTACGAAGGGATGATCACTCAGAGCTTGCATACATGCTTCTGACGTCCCATACCTCAAAGACTGTTGAAGGAAGGTCAAGCGTATGCTGCCTGGCCATCTGGGCTGCAGCTGCATCCAGCTCATCTGGCAAGGAGACAAATTTGTCCTTGACTCTGGGCCCCGCTGCTGGCTACAAAAACAAAACAAGCCTGTGGTGATCTACGACGAGCGAATGAGCAACAACGTTGCATGCAGCATAGCGAGCAGTCACTGGGACCAAGCTGCAATGAAACAAACCTGTCCAGGCGCTATCGGAGTTTTGCCTACACCTTTCGGATTGATCCTTGGTGCTGGTCGTCGGTGCTCTACGCCAGGACTGACCCTGCGATTGAGAGGGTACTCTCTACTAGTGCTACCGTCTCGTGGGGGCGATGCCGCTCGCAGTGGCACGTAGCCGTGTTGTTTTGCGCTTGGTTGCGGAGGTGGCGCCATCCTGTGCGTAATCCCTATACAAGGCTTGAACATTTGCGCCTGCGATTGTAAGGGCTGTGAAGAGCAGAGCATTACATGCAAGCTGTCTGAAGAAGATGAACAGCATGTTGCTGATCAGCAACATGATGGCCTGTAACATCCGTATTGTAGACCTCTGATGAAAGATTGCAATTTTAGTCAAATGGGCTAGCTGAACCCAACGACTGTAAAATCTTTGATTGATTGATTGTACAGTATCAGATGAATGTCAAGTTGGGTTGGACAAAGATAAATGTTGAATTGGACCGGACCTCATCTTAATTTGCCTGCATTGCCTGTCTCTATATTTAGGCTGCAGTCACCGTACAGGTTGTGATGACAACTCATACGTGGTGGTCAACAGACAAACTGCAGTAGAATCGATTCAACACTAGTGCAGTAAATATAGCTGCACCATTGTATACTGAGCCTAGGATTGCACCTTTTAGCGGATCAATGGAAAGAAAACTTCTGTATACTCAAACATTTTGAGACCTTATGAAGCGTGGCACGCTGTGCAGTGGCCTGCAAACTCTGCATCTGCCACTGTACACGGCTTTAGCATCTTTGCTTACAGCAAAAGACAATCGCGAGCCTATTCATTTTCCAATTCAGTCGTTATACGTTTTATATCACAATGCAATATGTAGGGCTGTAAGAAGGGTCTGTGCACAGCAGGGGTAATTGTTGGTCTTCTCAAGCTGCCAATATGCTATGTCTATAGTATTGATACACGACAACAAACTATGAAATGCAGAGAAACCAGAAATCAGAAATGCGTTGACCATCACAGAACAGGCTGCCTGTGCATGCGTCATTTGTGCCACCCAACCAAAGCAGTGCACTCAAACAAGCCAACAAATAGACATACCACGATCAGCCAGATGACAATCCATTCTAAAGCTGCTGAGTGGGAGTTGTTTTGGTGATCCCTCAACACGTCCAGCATCTCTGTCAGCACTTGATATCTGTTGTTCAGGACTCTAACCCTCTCTTCCAGCTCCATGTACTCACACACCCGCTCGTACAGAGTTTGCATGCTGTCAGGTGCATCCCAGAAGAACTCTGGTGTATCAAGGACAGTTGAGAGCAAATTGACTCTGCTTTTCTCTATGAAGACAGTACCAATGAGCTGAGCTATCTGTTTCTTGCTCAACAATATCTCGCCTGTGTTTGCCAGATGCTCTGGGAGGTTCTTTGTATTGGAAATGATGTCCAACACCCTCGCCTCAAAATGCACCAGCTTGGTAGATTGCGCCAGCGCATGAGAGATGGCAATCTTGATCATATGATTGCGACTGAGCCTGTAGTCAATGGTGACAGTGTCGTTTTGTATATGAGCCTTCTCGTTGGCTGCATAGTTGTACTGAAACTCATCCCTTGCAGCCATGGCTGCTGGTAGAGGGGCCTCTTGACAAGGCGCCACAAGGTTCTTGAGTACATCTTGCTCCTGCTTCTTGCTTAGACCCCAGAAGACCACAACGCCATAGTCAAAGTACAGCACATCTCCGACTATGCCATGTTCCAGCTCACTGTATTTGCCATACAATGCATCTGGGTAGCTGTGCAGCAGGAACTGAGGACCCCGCTGCTGTAGCCGTCTGTCCAGCGTCTCTCTGTCTAAGCTATCTGATACGCAGTAGACGGTGATACGCCCACGAGTGCCAGGTCCAACTTCAGGTTGGGCATCCTGCAAGGATGTCAATGTGAGGGAAAAGCTGTTCAGCTGAAACATGTATTGGCAGCCCTTCCTGAAGCTAGTTGTGGTCAGCAGATGGTAACAAAGGCTGTACCTCTTGAGCAGAATCAAGTGAGGGCGCTGGGCGCTCTGCTTGTGGGACATCTTCAACGTCGACAGGGAGGGGCACGAATTTGTCTCTACCACGAGGGCCTGGAGCTGGCTATGCAAAGCAGCAAACGTGGTCAGCTGACTGATCAAGTTGCCGAAGCAGCACAGTGGGCCGGCGCCGAAGGCCTTGTATAAGAAGATCGTTCTCCAGTATGGTACGGGACATCAAAATTTACCTGCCCTGGAGCGATACTTGTCTTGCTGCCCTGTTGTTGCAAATTCTTGGACAGCGTCCGCTGCAGTGGTCTCCTCTCCGGGCTGCGGACACGTCCTGTACTTGCACTTCTAGCTTCTCTAAAAGCGGTCTTGATGTCTTTTGGTGGAGAACCTGCTGCTGTGACCTGACTCCGCTGCCTGGAGTCGTTTGTGTTTGACATGCTAATTCGCGTCGCTTGGCTCAGACAGTGCATCTATAACAGAACGACACACGTTCATCGACATCCCGTCAACCCACAACCATAGAGCATGCTCGATATCCGGTGAAGGGCTTACACGAAATAGCACTCAAGCGACAGCAGCAAGTAGCGTCGGTAGCGCATGATGACTAATAATGCCATTGCTTTGCCTTTGTGGTCAACCAATTTGACCTGCCGGGGCGACAGACGGCCCCATGGCTATTTCAGCTTCATGCTAAACTTGTAGAGATGTGCCCAGTATTTGCAATCTGTCCTGCTCTGTGTCTTATGCCGCAAGCTTGCTGATAGCAGATCAGGGCGATCAACCCAGTTTGCAGCGATGTCTCAAGACAACGACAGCATATTCAACTTTTCGTTAACATCCTTTGGCTTTGGATCCTCACCGTCAGAGAGCACAGGTTCGCCTTATACTCCTCGTGCAGGTCCTTCTGATATGCAGCAAACTTGAGCGAGCAGGTCACTGCTTGCAGACTCGGGAGCCGGATTTGTGTTTGGCAGATGGAAGCCTGCCACTCCACCGGCCTCAAAAAACGCGAAAAAAGCTGCGAAGGTAACCATCTGCTCACCAGCTACTTCACCAGAAGGCACTAGCAGGGACACCATTCCTGCTTCTCCTTCCAGCCACCCTCCTGCGGGTGACAGCAGCTCTCGGTCACAACAGACAGATGCTGCACAGCCCCCAAAAAAAGACACGGCTTCCTCACCTGGCTCTGTTACTGATCTCAAAGCTCAGATTGCCAAGCTGGAAGAAGCCCTTTCAGAGCAAAGAAGCATAGGTCAAGAGGGAGCTGAAGCAGCAGCAAATCAGATCAAATCTCTGCAAGCCGATCTTTCTACAGGCAAGAAGATCCAGACAGCCCTGACCAAGGAGCTCAAGGTTCTCCAACGGGCGAAGGCACAAGCTCAACCCAGGATTACAGACCTGGAAAACCAGCTTGTTGTGCTGAACAATCAAGCTGAGGCTTACCAGAAACAGGTCAAGGATCTCCAAGTCCAGCAGGCTGTAGCAGCGTCAGAGTCTGCTCACAGCCAGTCTGACTCTCAGCTGAATAGCTTGCAGCATGACCACGACAAGCTCAACCAACAGTCAGAAGCAGGCAAGCAGCTTGTGACTCAACTGCAAACAGAACTGGCCAACAGCCGACAGACAATCCTCTGCGAGAGGAGCAACACAGCCAAGCAGCTGCAGTCCCTGTCTGAACAGATCAAGCAGCTTGAAACTGAATCCAAGACTGACCAGAACCGCAGTCAGCAGCTCACTGCAAGCCTCGACGCAGCAAACCAGGCGGCTCAGCAACAGCATACGCAACCCGAGGCTGCATCAGCAGGTGAGCTGAATCTGGCAAAGGCTGCCTTGACCAAGGCTAGTCTGGCATCCGAAGCTGATAGACAGCAGCTGGCAAAGCTGCAAGCAGAGCTGACAGCCACTCATGTTGAGCTGGCCAAGCATGCGCAGCAGCTGCAGGGTGCAATTGGACAGGAAGCACAGCATGCCCAGCGTGCTGAGCAGCTGCAGACTGCCCATGATGATCTTGCACAGCAGCTTCAAGCTGCTAAGAATGAGCTAGCGCAGCAAACTGAACAGCTGATAGTTGTCACTGATGATAGAGCTCAGCAAGTAGAGCATCTGCAAACCGCCAGAGCTGAGCTGGCACAGCATGCAAAGCAGCTGGAGACCGCCAAGAAAGAAGTTGCACAGCTGACAGAAGCAGTGCAGTCTGCACAGCAAGGAGCAGCAAAGCATGCGCAGCAGGCTGGGGCTAGCAAAGCGGATTCAGCAAAGCAAGCTGAAGAGCTTCAAGCTGCCAGAACTGAAGCAGCACAGCATGCACAGCAGCTTCAAGCAGCGCAAACAGCAGTAGCACAGCACGCTGAGCAGCTGCAGACTGTGAAGGATGAGGCAGCAAAGCAGATTCAAACCGCCAAGGATGAAGCAGCGCAGCATGCACAGCAGCTTGAGTCAGCTCAGCAAAAGGCAGCACAGCATGCCCAGCAGCTTCAAAGCATCAAGGATGAGGCAGCACAGGAGGTCCAGACAGGTCAAGAGCAAGCAGCACAGCATGCACAGCAGCTTCAAGCTGTCAAGGAGGAGATGGAGCAGCAGCTTCAGTCTGCAAATGCAAAGGCAGCCCAACATGCTCAGCAGCTGGAAGCAGTCCAGCAGGAAGCAATGCAGTATGCACAACAGCTTCAAACTGCCAAAGCTGAGACTGCACAGCATGCTGAAAGTCTACAGGCTGCTCATTCAGCCATGCGTGAGTTCAAAGCCAGCCAGACTGCCACCCAGGACAGCCTTGCTACTCATGACTCAGAGCTCACAAGCCTACAGAGTGCTCATGCTGAGCTTCAGCAACAACTGCAGACAAGCCAAGCCAATCATGATGATGTGCACCAACAGCTAGAGGCAAGCCGGTCTGAGACTGCACAGCTGCAGAGCCTGCATGATGCACTTCAGCAGCAGCTGCAAGTCAGTCAGACTGGCCAAGTAGAAGCTGATCAGCAGCTACAAGCCAAACAAGCTGCTCACGCTGAGCTCCAACAGCAGCTGCAAGCCACTCAAGCTGAGCTGGCTGAAGCCATGCAGTCTCACACTGCTCTTGGACAGACACAGCAACAGCTTGGGGCTCTTGAGGCAGAGTTAGCTGAGTCGCAATCGAGTCAGCTTCAGGGTGCAGAGGCACAAGCAGCTATGGCAGAAGCTGAGCAGCAGGCCATAGCTACCTTAAGGCAGCTGTCAGAAGCTCAGACTGAAGCTGCTGACATGAGATCTGCATTGGGTACTGCTAAGAAGGACCTGGAGGCTGTGCAGAACGAATTGCTGGCTGCCAAAGCAGCCAAGTTTGAGGCAGTGCAGGCTTACACAGGTAGATGTCTGTCTGTGAGAAGGGAATTTTACAACGTCGTTAATGTTGCAGCACTGCGCATGTACAGTTCGAGTTGCAGTTATAAGTGACGGTTTGCTGTTCCGTAGTTGTGGGGATGTCAGACATAGTTTGCTGCCCTGACGCTGCAGGCATCCAGAAGCAGCTGCAGATGGCTGAAGAGCAGGTATCTCAGGTGCTGCAGCGTGCAGACACAGATAGCAAGCGTCTGCAGCAAGCTCAAAGCAGGGCTGATGCCGCCCTGAAGCAAAGCAAACAAGACCTGGATCAGGTACAGCATCATGCATCAAGCTCCTTTGCATGTAGGTAGCCTGTGCAAACTAACCACCATTGATGCCATCTGTTCAGTTTGCTGCCTCTGCCCATGGTACTGCTGAATAGATTGGGCAGAAAGCAGCAGCATCAGGGAAGGGCGCTTGCACAGCATGTTCATTGCATTGTGCATTATGTCGTACCTGCCTCAATCCTCTGCTTGGTAACTGTACAGTGTCATGCCATGTGTCAGCCTGGCATCTGTGCATGTGTGTACAACTGCAGTGGATACCATTGGGTCAAATCTTTTCACACCTGCTCCCATCTCTGCTCAAGCATGAAATCAATGAAGCAATTTTACTGCCTTTTGTCAGCAGTGTCTCGCCATTCTGTTCTGTGCAATATCCCGCACTCAGGCAGCGTGCATGTGAATGGCTGTAGGTGAGGGGGGAGATGACTAAACTGAATCAATCTGGGCGGCACGACAAGCGGCAAGCCCAGAAGCTGCGGCTGGAGCTGCAGCAGGCCAAGCAGCTGATCAAGAAGCTGCACAATGACCAAGAGGTGGTGCTAGCATAGACACCACTGCTGTTGTTCTTTGCTCTGCTTGTTCTTTGGATTGCATGCTATGCAGAAGATGTATGCCAATACTGGTTCTCTCCCTTGACGCCACCTGGCCATTAGTCCTAAGAGGGGCATTAACACAATACTTGCAGAGATGTCTGGCAGGTGGCAGCTGTACCCTTTTGGACCTGACTGCACAATTGACAGCTCTGTTTCACGAGCAGCGCAAAACAAAGCTCCCCTTTTCTGGCTGCTGTGACAATACGAGCGTTTGCATACTTACAAGTTGTCTGCATGTCAGGTGGAGCGACACTGTTTGTCCGGCAGCACGCTGTGCTTGCCGTTGCTCTAGCTTGGCTGCTGATGGCTGATGCTTTCTGTTGCAGGGCACAGCGGAGCCAGCATCACATGCGGAAGCGTCCACGAGTGGGGATTCAGGCTCAGTCGTCTCCAGAAGCATCTCAGCAGAGGCACTGCACAGGTGACAGGCTGTCAACACCTTGTCCCTTGTCCCTGGCTTGCTGTAGTTTTGAGAATCTGCCCTGCCAGGCCTCAATGAGAGCCTTGCACCTATCACAACCTGCCTTTCAGTTGCCCCCTGTGCCCTTCAAGCGCTGAGCCTGCCTCCCAACATTGATGCCTTCTTGTCGCTGGACCCTACTTTCTAGTGATAATCTGCCGCCTCATTTGCTAGTGTGCCTCAGCAGCTGGGACAGCGTCACCTGGTGCCCCACACACTCATTGGTGGCGGCAGTCTTCACCCATCTGTTTGTTATACGCTGTGTCATGGCCAGGAAAGCCGCAATGGCTTCAGACAAGGACTACCACAAGCAATCTGGCGCCCCACCAACAAGGTCTGACTCTGACCTGCAGGCCAGACACATCTGGGGCTGTCCCTGGTGCCTTTGTCATCCTGCTGGCGCAGGATGCTGACTCCGCCTGGACCTTCACAGTCAGACAAGTCCCCCTGTGGCTGGGCCGCCTTGTGCAAGTCTCTGGAACCTCCTGCAAGCTGCACTACTTCACACAATGCAGGTCTGACCTAGCGGGCGTTTGTGTTGTTGTTCCAGTCAAATTGGCTTTATCAAGCTCAGTTCTCAAAGTCACGGCTCAGAAGAGTGTTACAATGTGTTGTGACAGCCACAAGCTCAGCCATGCTATGTGGTGCTACGCTGTGCCATGCTATGCCATGCTGTGCTCTGTGGGTGCCAGAGTACACATTTGCATGAATTGCCTCAAGTTGCAAAGAGACAGCAGCTGATGCATGCGTGGTTGCAGCTCTAGCAAGCTGCACTTTATGCCAGCTGTGGACAGCAGAGGGTATCCTGTCAAGGACAGCTGTGTATTAGAGGATGTGGGGCTGGTGGCAGTCTTTGCAGGGCTGGCAAGCCCACAGCCTGGTAGGCTTTCACACCACACACTGCAATGCACAGGCATCCTGCCTTTGCTCTTACACGTCCTTTGCAACTCAGTTCATGTCACTGCCGTGACCTGTCTTGGAGATGCATCGTTGCATGCAGCATCATCATGGATGCTTTTTGAAGTGTGAGCATGCAGACTATCAGAGGTCCCTGAGTCAGCCTCAGCTTAACATCCGTAGCATCCCAACTTTGCTTGACAGAGCAGGCCGCAACTTCTCGTCAATCTGGAGTGCTTGAGCCACGACTGTGCAGCTCAAGTCCTTGTATGTTGTCTTTGCAGTACTTTCTGGCAACATCACATAATAAGTCAGACCAAAATGCAGGGGGAGTAGGTAGCATACCAAAGCCATTGGCAAAAATCGTTGCTCAGACGCTGGGGAGTGGCATGGAGAGTGGCGCGGCAGCCAAGCCTCAATCTTCCCTAGAGATGGTGCCAGAAGGGTCTGAAGATGATGATGAATGATTGCAAATATGCTGCATGCATAAATGCGGGCTGCATGTATGCAAGAGCAGTGGGTGCGCCATGGCGCTGTGCACCTACAGCATGAATAAGAAAGTGACAATTATGCTTGATCTCCCCATCACCAACATTCCACAGATATTTCCTTTGACAAACGATTTGCAACACATCACACAGCCTATGATGTGTATGAAATGCTTGAGTGTCATCAGAACAAGCTCTTCTGCAAGCTGCAAGTAGTATCAACGACATAAGGCAGCTGCTTCCCTGTATGACAGTCTTGACACACAGCCTGATGCTCCCTTAGAGGTGCATGTTTGAGGAGCACTGGCATCACTCTGGCAGGCCTATGTAGGATGCTCTTTTAGTGGTGAACCACTACGTCTGTTGCATCAGCTGATTGTTGTACATGAATATTGCGTTGCAGTGACAAGCATGTGAATTGCTGATCACTACAGCAGATGGACTGAAAGATTGGCAGGTCCCAGAAACATGACTTGCGAGCTGCAAATACACAGGTTGACATCTGTAACACTGGGTTAACAGGAAGACCTAAGGCTTTTGAGAAGAAGATTGTTGAGTATCATGGCAGCAGCCAACATGAGTCACACACTGTTACAGCCGCACAGTCCATGCCATTCAGTGATTACTGAAAGACTTGTGAAAATACATGCCACACACTGCAAAGTTACCAGACAAGCTCAAGCAAGAATTTTGCAGACCTGTGTCTTCCCGGCACATACTTTGGCTGCTTGCTGCTACTACACAGGCAGCTCTGACTGTAGCTTGCCACATGTTGAATATGCAGCACCTACTTGGTATTCTGCATTGCATTTGTCGCCTGACTACTGAACAGCACCAACTACAACACCCTCTACTACCATCTCTACAACTTCTCAGACACTTTGTGTGTAGACTTGTTCCCATCCTTTGCCTCTGCACCTTGCTTGGACCTTGCCTGTGGTCCTTGTTGCTGTCCACTCATCTGGACCTCCTTGGCTTCCTCAGGCATCTTACCTGACAATAAGCACACATTCGAGCAACTTATGCGGAAAACAAAGTATATTTGCATGTATACACCTGATGTTTTCTCCGCTATGCTGTGAATATACCATGCAATCACAGTGCAACCTGCTGCTATGAGTGCAGCAGTCAACAATGCAACTGTGGGTTCTCTGGCGTGCACTGATCCTGATTGGGCATACATTCCGCATCGACTGAGAACTTAATCAAGCCTGATGCATGCATGAGCAGCAGGTCATAGTGAACAACACATGTGTATCAAATGCAGCCAGACATGATGCTGCGAGAGCTCTGGGGTATGACCTTCATCGTCTTTGTTGTCGGTGGGGGTGCCCCCTGCCGAGCTGGTGGGTGCGTACGGGTTGCCTGCAGTCTTCTGTGCCTCCTTGGCCTTGTCATCAGCACCCAGTGTTGCTGATGTGAAGACCCCCCTGCACATTTTATGGCATCACTCAGTCAGTATAAGCGTTGAACACGCATTGAACAATCCACATGTAAGGCTCTTCACTTCCATGTTGAAAAGAGAAGTCAAGGAGGTCTGACACCTAATGCTTGTAAACCTTTAAGTACCACAAAGGAATGTTTTGTTACCGGTACGCCTCAGCTGCGTGACACAACAGTTGCTGTTGTACATCCAACAACACAGATTGTACAATTGGAGCTAACTTTTGGAGTTACCTGCTCATCATTAGTGCAAACTTATGGCAAGCTTATGGCAGGCGGAAAGCATTTCATAATGATGCATGCATAAAATCCAAGGGAGTGGCCTTGGAATTGCAAGAAGCAGGGCGCAAACCTGGTCCAGGTGGTGTAGGCAGCGCCCTGCTTGGTGTTGGTCTTCATGGTCTGCTGCTTGCCTTCCCGACCACCTAGGTGCTTGCTTGCATCATTGTTAGTCATTTTGTCTGCTCTATCACCTTTGCCTACATGACAGAAAATGACTCAATTGCTGACTTGCATATCTCCTCAGGCTGACAGGCATGAAAGGTCACATGACTCTACTGTATATTTGTCACCATTTGATGGATCTATCATAACTGAAAGCATCAGTGAACTGCAAAAGGCAGCAATTGTGATGTTCTGTGTGGATGCCAGGGTGAAGCTTGTATGTGTGAATGAGTGTGCATAAGCAATCAGGCAGGACCTTGCTTGTGATGTGTTCGTTAGTCTTGCGGGTGTGAGACTTGAAGGTTGCACTAGTGAACAAGCATATTCGCAACAGTCATGATGCTGGACCATGTGGCAAGTAACAAAAGGTAGTGCACAACCGTGTCAAAAATGACTAGCTTCGAGACTGTACAGCATGTCAGCATGTCAGTAGTGTGCGCCTGTTGTACATGAGTGACACCATAGTGAGTGACAATCATCTTTTGACTGGCAACCTCAAAAATTTGCAATGGTATGAGGAGGCAAAGCAGTCTTTGCCTGTCTTGCCATCTTTCTCTTGTGCACAGGTGGCACCCTCGCCATTACATAGCAACAGCACTTGGGGAACAGAACAAAGAGGTGAGAACAAAACACATCTCACCTCCACCCTTGCCTCCTGTTTCTTCAGCAAATGAAGCGCCCTTGCCATGCACTTTGTCAAAGGCTGCTGGGTCCTTGGCACGCCTCCTCTTCAGTAGCTCCTCTGGGTCATCCAGCCTATCAGTTCTGTGGGCATCCAAGGGGTCTGCATCCAGAGGCAGCCCAGGGTTTGTGCCTCCAATGCCAGATCCTGCAAATCCACACCCACATCAGACTGCAATTTCACCAAACCTGGATATCATCAGCATCATCTCTGAATGCTTCCATAGTATCGGCATCTGTAGGCAGCCCAGGTTTTGTGCCTTTACTGCCAGATGCTGTGCAAAATTACCTTACTCAGTGAATGGGATGTGACATTGTCCTGATTCACGTTGCAAACATCCTTTGTGAGTGTTCTGAGAGTAGAAACAGTGCACTTCAGTTAGAAGTGAAGCTTGGGCACTATCTTCCTCATGAACATGTGGCCGTCAAAAGTCTGCTCATGAAATGAGGCAGAACAATCACCATGCAAGGCTGTGGATGCTTCTGCCATACAGAACACACTCATGCACAACGCGCCAAACATACTGACTGCATTCACATCAAACTGACGACTGTTCTTATACCACCTGACATCTGGCATTCACATCAGGCTCACCAAGCCTGCAGTGCAAACCTTACCACATCTGCTACACACCTTAAACACATCACATGGCTAGCGTGTCCATCAGTGTGCTTTGACAAACCTGTGTCCTGAATGCCGCCCACATCAGAGCCTGCGTCAGGCCTGTCATGCTTGTCCTTCACATATCCCAACACAGCCCCGCTATAGAAGCTTCTGCTCTTTCCCCATGGGCCCTTTGCAAAGGCAGGGCTGCTAAAAGTGCCCTGGCTTGTGATTGATCCTGGCTGCCATGCTGCTGAGGCGGTGATGTATGTTGGCCCAGCCGTTTTGGGGTCACCCTGGCCAACTGTCTTGCCTTGTGATAGGTCCTGTTTCTTCTGTGTGGCTCCTTGCTGGCCTGTGGTAAACAATATATGCTAGATAGCATTTTGCAGTGTGAATAATTGAGCACACAAAATGACTCAGTTCAGACAAAGGCAGCAGACAAGGGAAGTAGGGGACATGTGCTTGACTTGGCATTATTGTAAAGTTGACTTGAGACAGGCATGCTGCATGCACAAACATGCCAACTATAACAGCAACCTGATGTCATGACCAAGGCATTACGGTCAAGCACAGGACAATCATGGAGCTCATTAGGGCTACACACCGCCATCTACGGGACTGTGTTATACAGAGCCACATTTGCAAGTGCTGCACTGTGCTGACCTTTGTCCTTGCCGGTGGGGTCATACCCGGGTCTGATATCGCCGCCTGGAGCCTGAGATGTGGTTTCAGGTGTTTCTGGAGCACCTGAGGGGCTCCTGGCAGACTTCCCACCAGCTGCTACACCTCTGCAGAAAAGCTCGTACAGGTCAGCTTTTGTGTACTTTGCTACTGTGTCCAGTGGTACAGATTTGGAGCAAACAGGCCATGGAGTGTGGTGGAGGATGGTGAGGTCCTGTGTAGAAAGCAGACAAGACTTGCCAAACAGTCTGGAGCTGCAGTCCGTGGAAATTGATATACACATGCAGCACTGCTGCATATGTATATCGTGGGACTTTGCTGATTCAGCGTACATGCTCACTTTGTTGTCTCACTGTCCGCTTCTCCCATGTTTTCCTTGCATTTGCTGGCTGTTGAGCTGATCTGACGAGCTCCATGATCACCGGCAAGGCAGGATACCGCCTGCTGTACCTCAGGACATGCAAGAGCGGGATTTACTTGTAGCCTGCATGTGCAGGCCTGTTTCGTATTGTTCCTTTAAATTCGATGATGATCGGTAACAATAGCGATAGCGTCGGCACCGTGACATGCATGACTATCACGTTTGTTCGGACGGGAGGATTCTCCACAAACACCATTTTGCTCGCTATCTAAGATCACTTATGTAACCTGACTCACTGACCTTGCAATAGGCAACAGCTGAAGTCCAGTTCTTTGCATCCTCCTGGACATGCGCTGCTTCAGGAGCAAGCTATACCTGGTCACGGATGAGCCGAGCGGCGCCTCAAGCAAGATCTCGTTGCAGGCACTAAAATTTGGTAGTCGCAACTAGCGCAGTGGAATGTCTTGCGCTGTTGAACATCTGCTTGCGTGGCTATAATGCGTTGGCTAGTTATGCGATCCAGATTCCTGCCTGCCCTCGAGTCGAGGGCCTGGGGCCTCGGAGGCCTCGACACTGTGAATTTCAGAAAGCAGACATGTTGGCCGCAAGACGCAATTTCCGCCGCTGGTTTGCACAGAGTCGTCTGATGAACGGGACAAGACATAAATATGCAGGGACTCAATCTAGACTCTTTTCACTTGGGTACGGGAAAGAAGGAGCTGAGGTATTCACAACACTGAGTTTCGCTAAAGATTGGCATAAAACAATAAGTAATCCACAGCGGGCCTTTTCTGTGCGTTTGCCGTCAACTCCTACACCAGAGATAGCCACATGCGTCAGTAATCACCTCAGCAGTAGCTTACAGTTAGGGGAATTTATTGACATCAGGCAACATAGCAGATATGAACCTGATGAGCAAATATGTATCAGCATTTCAAACACAGACCATTATATGCAATACATCCAAAACTAGCCAAGCTGCAAATGCACTTGTACTGACAGCCGCATGCGGTGATGCTTGCTGCTTACCATTATGACTGTACTCAAAGCTCACTGCAAGCTGGACCTTGAGGGGATCGTCACTAGCACTGAAGCTGACTGACAATGAATCAGATTTGTACTCTGTCAAGTTCTCATCCATATGCGCCTGGAGTGCCTGTGATGTGCTGTCCAAGACAGAGGCAGGCGTGCTAATGTCTACCATGAACTGCATTGTAAGCACACATCCTTGTTGGGGACTACACTCAAGGAGGCAGATTAAAAGATTGCTCAGACAGGCATGTCACAGATGTTTGATTGTGTTGGTCGCATTGCACATTGATAACATGGTGTTGATGCTATGCGCACAAGCATCCTTGACCTCTGCATGAAAAGCTGACTAATGCTGCATGCCTGCAAGGTGATGACACTACCTTGAAGCTTTCACTCTTGGCATCTGAGCGTGAAACGTTGATCAGGTTGCTTGCAGCTAACTTGGTGTTGGAGTACCACATACGACCTCCATCTGAACGCCGCACGATTGTGGCATTCAATGTAATTTCCTCAACCTGCACAAAAACGACCACCAACGATGACAAGTCCACAAGAACAAGTTTTCACCATGTTGCAGTCTCAGGTGCGGCAATTTGGTGAAACTTGGGCTATGAAAGTTTTCATGCAACAGTCATGCTCTGCAGACTAATGCATTGTCAGGGACAAGGAACTTTGTTGCGACACCATCTGATGAGTACAAGGGCATATCAAGCACAGTACTAAATCACCAGGCAGGTCCTGCTTGTATGATGTGCTACTGCAATGACCACTGGCAATTCATCAGTTAGACAAGCAGCATTACATGACGAGCAAGCTGGCTAGAGAGAGAGGGCAGACCTTTGAGGTGACAGACTCCACAATGATCTTGTCCCCCACATCAAAGGGGTGCACCACAAACAGGTAGATGATGGACTCATACAGCGTCTTCACCGAGTTGCCAAAGACAAAGGCAAAAGCTAGCACAATGGAGCTGAACGCAACCCAGGTCTTCTCAAGGTCTACCTGCAGCATTGTACTGTGCTGACAGTACTGTATTGTCACAATACTGTATTGTGACAATGCTGTACTGTTGTGGTGCTCTTTTGTGATGGTACTATACTGTTGTGGTGCTGAATTGTGATGGTACTGTGCTGTGATGGTACTGTGTTGTCATAGTACTGTATTGTTGATGGTGCTGTATTGTGTTGAACATGACAGCTGGCAAACTCCTTGTGACCTCAAGCCTTGCCCCTGTGAGCAATTTCAAGTGCAGCCGTAGCAACAATCCAGCAACAAGCCAACAATCCAGTAACACAACACAAGCACAAAGTCCTGTCAACCTTGGTATGATGCCACGCTGCTTGTATGAGATACACAGCGCACAAAGCGACAAACAAGTTGAGTCAAGTGTGCTCCATGCACGGCGTTTGGATGCCAAATCATAGGACAGCAGGAAGCTCACATCAAAAATGATGAGATAGAGAAAGATGGCAACAATGTGCAGGATGAGTCCCACTACAGACTCCAGACGCCCCACCACTGTCTTGGTATCTTTCAGCTGGACAGACAGGTTTGCCCGCTCCCTGCAGATCACTTACACTATTTTGCGTGCTCACCTCCAGGCAGACAACAAAAAATCTTGCTCGCCTCCAGGCAGACAACAAAAAACGCCAGGCAGACAACAAGGAATTCACATTTGAGCTACAATTCCAGAATGCAGTGCAATGCAGCAACAAAATACTTGCATGTGCACAAACCAAGATTCCAAGCAGTACATTTGATTGCTGGGGAGAGCAATGCTTGTACGATAGACATTGCGACAATGGCATATGTGACAGCACTGCGCATCAGCTGTGAGAAAACTACACATGACAGAAACCAGAACACACCCCTTGGGCAGCAACAGCTGTGCTGCATGGCCTTGTGATGTGAATGATCATTTAGGACGTTTTGTAGGACATTACTTGAAGATGTTGCAGACAGCAGATCGCACATCCTTCAAAGAGGCATGGCCATCCTTATCATTGTCCAGCATTTCAAAAGCCTCAGCTGCATGCTTGGCATTCAGAAAATGCTCCAGATCCTCTGGAAGAATGTGGTTCCTGCATCACCAGTCACGGTCACATGGTGTACTGCTCCATCTCTGGTAGGTATCTGTGCACTGCTTCAGATCAGATTGTGTGAACAGGAGCTACATTGCTCCTCATAAAGCAGGCAAGAGCATTGGCACAAATAGCTGCAACAAAGAGCGCCCACATAATCCAGCCTGTGCTTACATGTACCTTGAAAGTCTGTTGCTGTCAAACGAGACTGCATGGTGAAAAGATGTTTGTCATCCTGCAGTAAGTTGGTGACATAATGGTCCAGCAATGACTCTGCTTGTAGTGGTTTGCAACATGCCAGCAGACAAAATGACAGGCTCTGTACCTGGTGAAAGTTGGCTTGATGTTCCAGTATAAGAAAAAGGCTAGCTTGCGGGCCTCCCTATCGGTAGACTCATTGTCTGCATGACTTGAGGCTCCGACCTGCTCTGAGAAGGTGCCAGCTGTCAGCTTGTTCTTGCGTATATGCTTCTCAACCTGCATTGCCACACCATTTTGAGGACACAGCGGCAAAGGCTTGAAAGCGATTGGCAGTGAATGCAAAGCGAAGCCAGCAAGGTTGCTCGTATGGCAAGCATGGACAAGTGCGCAACCTGCTAGTCACTTCAGGCAACATGTCTGCGAACACTCAGATTAAGATCATCTGAAGCATATGCAGCTGACCAGAACACAAGCACAGGCTCAATGACAGATAGTCAGTGGATGACATGAAATGCCTAGGGATCCTGCCTTGTGAAGCTTGGCAGCCAAGTCATCACCATCAATGAAGGGAATCTCTGGCCTGGGTGTTGCCTGCACGTTCAAGCTTGCATGGGACCCAGCAGCACATCCGCAACAAAGTCTCATTTGCAGCAGTGAATATCACAGAGTGCGCATTCTGTGGATATGCAGCTGGCAACAAAGCTGTGTGCAATGCATGGCAGGCCTAATGACAAAGGAAGGCAACGTGTTGTCAGTCGAACTTGAGATCTGCTAATGCAGGTAGGGCAGGTCCCAGAATTGGACGCCTATGTGGAGCTTACCTTCTTGGCAGTGTCAGCATTGGATGGAGGCTTGAACTTGGTGGCTGTCCTGTGTGCCATCCTTAGCTTGGCCCAGTGACTTTGGCCTGTTGCTCTGCGCTGCTCCTGCGAATGCAAATGATGCAAGTCTGTGATGATGCCTCTATGGCTACTCTTGCACTTACGACTCGGCTTACGTTGCATGCCATAAACTTCAGATACCCAAATCAGCAGGTTTTCTATCCACAGCATTTGCCAATTGCATGCAGCCAAAAGTTCACCAGTTGGTGTCAGCAAAGAGTCTTGTACGCTGGCAGCTACACAAGACAGGCTGACAAATTTGAAGACCAAGCCCTGACTTCTAGAAATATTCACAATGAGCAGATGCATATTTATACCTTCGCATATTTAGCTTCCAAACCATCAAAAGCAGCACTTCCCAAAGCCTGTCCAAGGACAGGTGCCTCAGCATCTGAGCCCTGCAAAGCTACATGCTGAGTATGTGTGTCAGTTGCTGACATCGGTCCTTGTGCTGCACCTTTGCTATTGGTGATGTCCACCCCATTGCCTGCAGCATATACTGCCGTTGTCTCTGGAGGTGAAGCCTGCTGCCTTTGTCTGCTAGAGCTGTCAGCTGACAGCTGGAACGACAAGGGCTTTGCCTGGCTAGCTGAAGCCTCTGGACCAGAAGGCTGTGTGCTTGCTGAAAAGGCCGTTTTGGTCAATGAAAATGCAGGCTTCAGGAGAGGTGAGGATTGTCTGGACGCGGTAGATGCAGCCTGTGGATCCCTGCTGAGAAGACTTGCCTCCCGCAAGACCTTGCTGTCCTTCCTTGGCTCTGCCAGAGCAAGCAGATAGTACTCCTACACAATCAGCAGAAGTCGATAGATGCTACACCATGCAACTCAAGTCTGCATCTGCAAGTTCTCATGGCAATGTATGAGCACATTCATCCAGTACTCGTGATTGCAGGGCAGCCATGACTGATGTTGGGGCGAGCAGCTGTTGCGTTGCTTGACAGAATCTACAACCACATGTACAAGGCGTGCATGTCCACTTCCAATGAGAAGCATCTCATATACATGTCAAGGCATACCTTTTTGATGGCGTCACGCATCTTCTGGAAATGAGTTTGCTTGTGGAAGTGACTGGCCATCTTTTTGGCCAGCAAAGCCTTCACTACATTTGCTGCACAGAAGATGATCCAACAGCCCAGAAACTGCAGCAAAAGTGATTGTTTCAGGGTCCTGCAAAAGGCAGGCAAGCCAGGTACTCCACAAGTCATCCTCAGTGGACAAAAGGGTTTCACTGGTGTCATTGTCAAAACTGTCGTATTAGTAGGCCCTATAGGATGCACAGGACAGGCTGGTCTGGAGGGACAAGACTTCCCCTGCATGTATTTAGCTCAACATGAGTTTGAAAGCATTAATATCATTATTATTTATTATTCTTATTGGTCAGTGCCAAGGAAGAAACTGTTTGATCTGGTTCACTGATGTCCTCATGCAATTGGCTGTAACTGTGGTGATCATGCAGGAAGCATGATTACCTTGACGCAGTAGTCATATGCCTTGAAGAAGGCATCATCTGTCTCAGCCCTTGGAAGCATAATTCCAACAAAGGCAGGCAGCACAATGACAGAGCGCAGAAACCAAGTCAGCGGTCTCTGCATCAACAGCGAGTGTCTCAATGAAATGCAGAGGCAATGTTGGCCAAGGTACCTCCGTACCACAGCTGACAGATTTTATGTCCAAAGGCGGGAAGAGAATGATGGTTGGATTCGAGCAGCACAACGCAAACATGAGTCAAAAAAAGTGAACCTCCCACAGCATGTTGGAAAACAGCACGGCGCAAACACTGTGAAAACTGAACAAAACTCTCACAGCATGTTGGGAAACATACTTGTCAAAGCACAATACAGCAAAGACTTGCAGGACTGCGCAGCAAAAGGGCATCACCTTGATGGCTGCCATGAAGTACAGTACGTTCTTTGCAATGAATAGCTGGCTCTCTACAGCCATGACCAGCAGCTTGACAGCTAGACTGGTAGCCCAGCATATAGGGGCCAAAGATGCTAGGAAGAAGCACAGCCGCCACCATTCTAAATGCTTGACTTTCTGCGGGCAGACCATGAAACATGACAGGTCACATGTTGTCATCAATACATGCACTCCAGCAGTCACTGCTGTTTGCCCACAAAAACAAATGTGCTACAGCATCTCATGCAGAAAATTTACATGCAGATATCAGATGCATTTGCAGGAAATGTCACCGAGGCATTCTGGGAGTGGCAAAAAAACTGCAGCTGAGACACTTTGACTCACCTGCTGTGGCCCAAATTTGCGCAGTAAAGCTGCTGTCACAAGCAGGCAACAAGTGGCAAGCACAGGCCAGGCCTTGTGCCACCAGGACAAGCGCTTGTACCATTTTGCTTTTGGGCGTTTTGGCTCATCCTCCAAATCATCTATCTGCACGCACTCCTGTGCTGAATGATAAGGTGATACACATCTGCTCAACACTGGCATACTGGTGGTGTGTATCCATACACGCACAAGGAAGGGGCGCAGTGCTTGATGGCTGCATGTGTCATTGCATGTTGATCATGCTTGATTTTAGGATGACATTGCCTGACAGGCACAGAGATAGCCACAACATGGTTGCATTGCCAAGATGCAAAATGTTCATTTGCCAAAGGCTCAGGGAAGCATGTCATGATGTCTGCTGGATGACCTGATGTCTGGCAGCAGCAGACTGTTGCGGGATAACACAGCGTTTGTGAGACGCACCAACAGCTCAGAGACTGGGATTTGGCTGAAAGCACTGATTCCACTGGTCTGTTCTGCAGGATCATCAGCTGATACCCTTGCTGACTTCCTGATTTCATCATCACCAGCCGGACGCCGCAGTTCTGCTAAAACTGCTGCAGTCTTGTCTTTCTTAAAGGATTTGCCGCCTTTGGTCCAACCTGCCTTGTTGATTACAGCTGCCAGCAAGGGTGATGGGACCGAACCACTAGCAGGGGAGCTGACAGAGAGGACACCTGCGTGTCACTGTATCTTCCAAGGCAGGTACGGTGAGAAAGCACATAGGCTATGCACATATGCTGTATTGAATTCAACAGTGAAATCAGCAAGGCACCTGGGGGCCTCAGCAAAGGAGAAGCTGACTCCTCCTCGTAGGCTGAGTTACTTTGGATCAATCCGCTCACGGGAGTAGCCGCACGCTCTTCACCGGCAGCAGCGTTTGTGAACGGCCTGACACTTAAACTTGCACCCTCAAAAGTATCATCTACACTATAGAATCGGTCGAGAGAGCGCTGTCCGTCAGGCTGTGTGCCAGGCTGTGTCTGATCAGGAACGTTTGGAGCAACGAACACCTCGTCAAGTGTAGCGTCGTCAAGTGCAGCGTTTGATGGACTCGCTAGCCGCTGCATGAAGTTGCTATGCTAACACCATTTCTTCACAATCATTCCTGCTTGGAGTCCAAGGTAGCTGTGAGTGAAACTCATGAGTGGCACCAGAAGCCAAGCTTGCACCGTAAATCGTGAGGTCTACGGTCTCAAGTCAATGCATTATGCACGCACTGCGAGCCAAGCTTCAGTTGGGGGATGGCCGATCGGTCTTGTTGCTGATCAGACATTGCGATCGTGATCTCAGTCCAGTGCGTCGACTGTGAGTCGAAGACCTGGGTTGACCACTATCCTGGATTGCAGCGGATCGCAGCGGATGCCGTCCTCGGTCTGCCTAAAGCTCACAGCTATTTGGCGCGTGTTAATATCAGCCCTCACTACTGTTGTCCAAGAAGTCCGACAAGGGTACGTCCATGTCAACGTATCGCCCGTATCTAGTGTGGAAGGTTGCATCACAGGCACTGACCTAGAAACTCGGTCAACCTTGAAGACACAGAACTTGGCGATGCTGTGTTTTGTATGTTGTAAACATTACCGACTGCATCTCCACCGCCTTACGGTGCTACGATGGCAACGTACAACTTACAGGAACTTTGTCTTGTGGAGGCATGACATCATGGCACGCTAAGTGTGGCAGTCGCTGCGACTGCCATGTGCCTCGTCTTTTGCACTGCAACCTCAGTCATACTTACCACATGTACAACGTTCTGTGTGCATTAAATTCACTTGTATCTGCGATGCCAGCCCCTTGTAGTTTCAAATGTGGCCTGCTGCAGGCTTGGTAACTTGTTGCACAACGGCCAATGGAATCTTGAATCAGCTTGGCACATTCGGCGGCATGGACCAAGTCGCATCCCCACAGATCAAGACTTGCCACACAAGGCTTTTGGCAGTCAAGTTGTTGATGACAGTCCATTTGACAGGCCTGAGATTTTGCCATTTTCTGTCTATGCTGCCTGCCGCATCTTGGACACAACACCTGATGACCAGGTAACAACAGTGAGCCACATATTGCAGAACACAGTACACAGTCTGTGCAGGCCAAAAGACAGCAGTCAGACTCAGAGACATACAGTAGAATATCGAGGCCCTGCACTTCTGTCCATAATGTAATTGATAGTAACTCAGACCGTCAATGCATCTCTGTGCTGGTGCATCTCTGTGCTGATGCATCTCTGTGCTGATGCAGGATAACGGTGAGATATATGAAGCTTTGCGGACTATAGCCGCATGCTACGTGCGGGCAGACATGTCCAGCATCTGCGACTGCATCAATGCCTATCGTCTCACCGAGACGCTGTCCAAAGCCATGAAATTGCAGCGCATGCAGCAAGCAGTTGCAAGTGGCTGCCATAGAGAGGCACAAGAGGATGATTTCTGTGAGTCATCCCTAGTTGTTGCTTGGCACAACTTCCTGCATCACCTTGCCTCAACATGCTGCCACAGCTGAGGGGTATGTGCAGTCTCTGCAGATTTGATCATGGCGTTATTGTTCAACAGCATGCATGTTGCTGCTTGACCATTGTCTAATGACAACCTGCCCAGAACTGAGTGGTCCTGGTTGTGTGTGACGTCTCCCAAGTACATTTCTGTGCAGGTCAGATGCATTAGTCTAGACCAGCGTGTTGCAGGCAATTTCCAGCAGGCAGCATAGTTCATCTGCAATTGTTCAATACCATGAGTAAGCAAATTGACTGGCAGGTGCTGACAAGCCTGCTCAGAAGGCAGACTCACCAGCCACGCCTTTGCCGAGCCACATGTGCAGTTGTTTACGATGCCGTGTATGATGTTGGATGGGATTTGGCAATGTGCTTCAGGTGTAAAGATGAACGGGAGCCAGCAGTCAATTAATGGGGATGAGATGCAGGATGAGATGAAGGATGACCCATCTTATCAGCGTACAGTGACTGGCAAACCCCCTGCAGACCCCAGCAAGGAGATGCTTACCCTTCAAGGCACAATAGGTATGCCAGGACGAACATCTGGGTTCTAAGAATTACTGAATCTGGAAAATGCCCTCAAAGGAAGCTAGCCTGTGCACGGCTACTGTTCACACAGCTTCAAACATGAAGAGTAATGCATGACATGCTTTGACACAAAGCAGCTTGCTCAATGACAGCAACAATCTGTACATAGCCAGCAGCTATCTGGTTGTGCAAGCACAAAGCATAAAAATGCACAAGTTTGCGTGTGTAAGTGCTTGCCTGCACAGGCCATGTCAGTCAGATCAGATCGTGTCATTCAATAACAAGAAAGATGAGCTTGTGATTTTGCTTGCAAGCAGCAGCTGCAGCAGCGTGAGTTTGGTCAGCGGCTTGGGGGTCAGGATCAGGTGGTGTCACCTTCAGCTTGGTTGACCAATTCCATTTGACAATTTCTTCTTTAGCAGATGCTCATGTCGCATGGACTACGTTTATTTCTGCGTGAGCGTCTCAGAAATACATACAGCCAGAATATGCTGGCAATGCCGTCCTACAGAGTAGTCCGGTCAGTGCTGATAAGCTTCCCATGTTTGGATGCGTGTGTGCTAGGCGCCTTGATGCATGAGCTGGAGGCCATTCTGCATGAGTACCTGAGCTTCAACTGGGACCGCATGGAGGAGGTGAACACTGCCAATGCACCCCTGCAGCGCAAGGAGGGCCTGGCCTGCCCCTGGAGACCCTCCAAGGATATCCACCACTCGGTCAGTACTGCCACATACCGCAAATCACCATGCTGAGACGACCACGCAGCACTGCGGGAGGCATCTGTCTCGATTCCTAATTTCCTGGATTTGGGGGATCTACTTCATTCACTGTGCCCATCTCTGGGTTCCGCACTTCATGTTGTGGCATCAAACGCATTTTCAGGCACTGCAGAATTCATTGCAGCTTTGGGCTGGCTTATTCCATGTCCAGTGTCGTAATGCATCGATAAGTGGCATCGTTATGTTGCACATGGCTTTGGGAAGGTACAGCTGTACTAGGTACCTTTCAAATGGACAGCTCAGCTGCAGGGTGCAAGCTATTGAGTGGCAAATGGCATGTCCTGTGTTGCTGCAGGCTTTTGGCAGCTTCCCAAATCATGACTACATGCACCGCAAGAGCAGTGGAGAGCACAGCGATGGGCAAGACAGTGACATATCAAGCCAAGCCAGTCCTAACAGCCGCCTGCGTCGGTCTACTTTTCCAATAGACCTGGAGTCATTCCCATCACAGGGTGCATCTTCTCATCAGAGCAGCCCCATGTCTCAGCCAAGGGACTCCCAAGAGGGGAAGTCTCCCCATCAGCATCAGCCTGAAAGGCATTCTGGAGACTCTGAAGGGCAGCACCAGAAGGGAAACCTGACTGACAGCCCCCATCAGCAGGATCGGCGCTCCTCAATGGATGACGGCTTCAACAGTGACCCTGAGCATAGCTCGCGAACGCTGAGGCTGAAAGCCACACACGAAACGAACAGTGCCCGATTTAGGCCCCCTGGGAAGAGCTCGCCCAGACACATAAAGGGCATCAGGCGTGCTGCCAGTGAGGCCCAGCTCATGAACAGGAATAGTGCCAGGATGGGCTCCTTTGGTAGCCACACATCTGACAGCACAAGGAGCTTTGATGACTATTTGAAGACGCACCGCAGCCCAACTCCATCACCCAAGAGCAGGTGAGCAGCTGATTGACATTTAGCGAGCTACTCACATGTCGAACTTAGCATATGTGGGCACTTCAAGTTTGCCAGGGTCTTGAGTCAATCCCTAAAGTGTTCAAAAATCAGAAACACCTCTTCTGATGTGCACCAGCGCAGTCTGAGCAGCTTAACCCCGTGCTTGGATAGTTGCGTGAGCTGATGACGAGATGAATTATCTGCTTGCTTGCAGCAACCAAAAATTAGTTACAGATGCTGTCAGGTGGCTTTTAGAGTTCGTGTATTGATGTGCAGGGCACATGTGCGTGCAAAGCAGAACTGGCAGCGAGCTCAGAAGGCTGCAGAGAAGTCCATCACTTTGAACTTGCTCAAGGGCAAGCGAGAGTGAGTGAGAAGGCTTGTTGCAAAGTCATCCTACTATGTGTATGCTGCTTCTTGTCATGGGTGTGCTGGTCCTGCCACCCACAGCATCAAGCCTGCAGTCAGTGTCAAGCAGTATGCTTGACACTCAAACCACTGGCGAGCAGGCATGGCATGATAGGTGCAATTGAGTCACGCCATCTGCTATTCATCATCCTGATACTGTAAAGCACAGCAACTGCATCATGCTCATGCTGTCCCACTCCAAGCTGCTTTGGCACAGCACTTTGTCACCCTTTCCCAGACCCTCTCTTGCTGTTTGTATGTGGCTGTATATGATGTGATGGCTACATATGTTGCTGTACAGGTTGGTGACTTTGGCTGAGCTGGCTAAGATGTTGGGAGGGCGGGGGGATCAAAGCAAGCTGGACCCCAACCGCCAGCCCATCTGCCTTCTGCTGGGGGGTGGCATGGCTGCTGGCAAGAGCACTGTGCGCAAAATCATCGGCCAAGCAGAGTTCTGGACTAGGGTCAGCTTCAGCTGTAACCTGCATTCTGTGAAAGTCCATGCCCAGCTATTGTGCATAGTCTGTGCCAAAATCGTGCAGAAACCAGGCATGTTAAGGCCTTGCAATCCTTCTGTGATGCTGGCAACATGCAACAGACAAGAGCAGAACCAGATCCTGTCTAGCAGCTTTGTAGAGTGCCCGTTTGCCACTGCATTCTGTGACAGACCATCATCAAGCTTCACACAGACTTGTTGGAGAGCAGAACCCCGCGCATTCCACTGAGAAAAACAGGCTCGACGAATCATCAGATTTGCATTTTTCCAGGTCGGCAAGGATGCTGTGGTAGTGGAAGCTGATGCCATGAAGAGCATGGACGTCATCTACAAGCAGCTGTCCAAGATGACCTCTTTCCAGCACGAACCAGATGTCAGCAGCTACGTGCACGAGTACAGTACCAAGCAGGCTGAGGCCTTGTTTGTGAGTGCCATCAACAGGCAGAAGGATGTGATCTTTGATGGAACCATGATGTGGGCGCCCTTTGTGGAACAGACCATCGCCATGGTGAGGGATCACAAGCGCAACTACAGACGAGGGCCTGGGTATCAAACAGATGAGAATGGGCACGTCACTGAGCAGTGAGTTCCTAATACGCCTGTGGTGTGCTGCTGAGTATGCATCAGGAATGAAAAGCTGCTTCACCATTGCTGTAGCAGCAGTCCTTGCAATCATTGCAAAACCAGCATAAGGTGGAAGATCTGCAGCTGGTGCAAGTGCTTGTGTTGTGACAACACTTTCTGTGCCTCAGCATGACCTGACCACGTGCTTCAAAGCAGATAGTGCATCGCACACTTTCAGGTACATCAGTAATCGAGCATGCTGCCTGGTGGCGCAAAGTTGTTCAGGTAGCTAGCCTGGCTGTGTTGAAGCTGCGTGAGACAACCTCAGTACTGCAGCGGCACTGGAATTTGTGCTCGGGAACACCTGATGTGTGACATGTATTTTTGGACAACACCAACAGGTGGAACACTACCGTTTGAGCAATGGAAGCCTGATGTGCAGGTACTGGGAGGTTGACCCTACAGACTGCAAAACCTGTCAGTCACACAAGCCCTACAGGGTAGAAGTGATTGGTGTGACATGTGATCCAGGCCTGGCTGTTGCTCGGGGAGTTTGGCGCAAACTCAGGACTGGGCGCAGCGTGCGCAGCGCGACGCTGCTCAGGTCGCATCGGCTGTTCAGTGAGCACTTTGAGCGGACTGCACACCTTGTGGATGTAGCCACCTTGTACCATACAGGTACTGATCTGCTTTGCATTGTTCTGTGTGCCGCAACAAGATGCAGCATGCTCAAGAGCCATACATGCATGTGCGTGTCTTGGGTGTATGCCAGGTGTTATTGCCCGCAGCAGCGGCTTGTGACTAGATACCCTTTGTGGTTTTCTGTGATTAATGGCTCGTTTCGGTGTGCTTCAGAGAAGCTGACAGGGACAGAATGTACTTTATGCATGCACACTGTTTTGCTGCTTACTTCAGTGTGAACTGTTCCTGTCATGGTGCTGGTAGTGTACAAGCATGGCACAAGTGGTACACCTGGATCAGAAATTTCCTCTCCTGCTTGATTGTGCAAGTTGCTCTCACCAACACAGGTGCATCAACAGCTCAACTTTCAATGCTGTAGGAAGTGCATTGACTACCTTCAACAAGGGCTCTGACAACCTGCAGCCCAAGGTGATTGCCCTGAGAAGCATGCAGTATACATCTGGGGAGATGCTGTACAACCCAGCTGCTTATGCAGACTTCAAGGGCAAAGTCAAGATTAGGGACGAGGTAAGAAGCAATCTGACATTTTGTCAACTGCTGTATCTTCTGCCAATTGCTGTACATGGTTGCTTCAACACAATCCATGCTCATGAAAGTCACATCAAACAAGTCAATCAGGAAATTGGGAGCTCATTGCCCAGCTTGCATGGTGGCAGACGATGTCCACCAGGTTACATTTTAGATGTGACTCTGGTGCATCTTGGTCTGTGTTTTTGCACACAGACATATGTGGCGTTTGCATGTCTACAGCGTACTGCATGGCACACTTTGTCATTGTTGTTGGCGTGCTGAGCACAGTGTGGATACTGCATGATTTGTTGCAAGTGAACATGACATTGTCATCATCAAACAAATGGGATTGCATATGTGCAGGCAGCATGCAGAGCTGACTTGTACTCCGACAAGGCCCCCTCAGAAAACAGTAGTGTACCAGTATCACAGGAGGGTCAGATGAGCGCACTGCGGCAGGCCTTCAGAACTGCAGATGAAGACGAGCGGGAACAGCGGTATCAGGCTTTGCTTGAGCAAGAGGAGGAGTGACTTTTTGGGACCAAGTGCATGTTTGTAATGCTGTGGCTGTTCATTTACGTGTATAGTGTTCACATCAGTTGTCTGACAGAGAGAACATGAGAGGGTTTACGAACTTAGTTTGACTGCTAGAAGTGTCATTGGCCCTTTCTTACCTATCTACTACTACTGTGCTTGACTGTCTGCCACTTAGTTGGGTGGGTCTAACTTGCTTGCTTCTCGTTCGTAGTAGATTGTAGTTCCCTTGATAGATTGCATCTCAGATACACGTTCCCATGGATACACTGATTTGCAGAGCTTGGTAAAGTGCCTGGATTATAGAGATATTGTGTCAGATACAGCATGCAATCAAGGTTGTGTCAGGCTGCGCGATGTATTGGAATGCATCTGGGAGGCTACATTTACAGTCAAGTAGAAATTCTAAAGTCCAAAGCTGCTGGTCATGTAGAAAATCTGAAGTCGAAAGCTGCTGAGACACAATCATAGCAGCTGTCGCAGATTGTAGTTGCTGCTCACTTGTGAGCTGTGCAACCACGGAATCTGGCACTGAAGTCAAACTTTGCCTACAAACTGGGGCAGCACCCTGACACCCTGACTGCTGCCTCGCCTTGAAAATCGCGCAGAACCTTCTGCATCACAAATGAAGCCTCGAGTTGATGAGGCAATTGCGGCATTCATAGATGAGTTGGAAGCCATCCCTGATCAGCTCATTCAGCAACCTGCTTTTAAGCTCAGGCGGCAAGTCAAAGCGCTACATCAAGTCGTCAGCGATCTAGAGGCTCCCGTAGCGTCAGTACTTGCTCTGAACCTTGAATGTGCATGCCCATCGGTGCCTGATGCAACTCCGCAGCGTGGAGCGGACAGGGTGCAAGCAGAAGAGATCGCTGAACACGCTGCGATACAGTCTTACACGAAGGCAAGCCCATGACCCTCCAAGCAAGCTACGCAGGCACTTGTCAGGCTGAATGCATGCGTTGCGTGTTCCTGAGTCGTCATAGCAAGTCTGAGATGACCAGGTGCACCTGCCTCAGGCTGGACTGGGCTTGGTTGTGAGTACTGTCGACAGGGCACAAGTCGAGGCCATGTTCTTGCTGAAGGAGACAGCTGAGATGCCTGCCCAACAGGTCAGTATACAATGAGTGCCGAGTGAAGCAGGAAACCTTTCTGACTCAGATGCTATGCTGCTGCAGAGCAAGGTGCGCACATGCATCAAGAGGCTGTTCCAAATGCACAGGACATTGCTGGCAAAGACAAAGGTACCTCCTTCTGCATCAGTGGCACTTGTTTTCGCATGCACCTCATGGCCGTGAGCTGTCTGAAAACTGCATGCACCATGCTCGCCAGTCAATATATCAAATTCTGCAATGCGTATTGACATTTTGCAGGCGCTGCCACTGTCTTTGGCAAGGCCAAGTGCCCAGACAGACCCCACAGTCACTGCTGCAGCACTGGTAGATAAGCAGCAAGCCTCAGCAGAAGAAGAGCAGAGGGGCCAACTAGGAACTGAGGATGCGTATGCAGACATGACAACAGAAGATGACAACCAGGTGTGCTTCAAACCCCATGCAAGCATCATATCTGCCCTGACACAGCTTCAACCGGCTACACGTTTGTGATCCAAGGCCCTGGCAACCAGACTTTGATGGGTCCCAGTCCTGCAGTCAAAGCCTTGCTCCTGGTTCGGGGTCATCACATCACTCTGTCATAGTATCACTGTAGTGCTTTCAGTAATCAGAATGACTCCAGCATGATCTGGACACAGTATGAGACACAGTTGCACAGGTCTCTTCTGGAGCTCACACACACTTGTGCTGTCCATACTGTACAGGCTGAGTCAGGAATGTCAGCCAAGCAGACTGGTGGCAGTCTTGAGCGTGTCAGGACCGCAATTGTGAATTTACGCGCCTTGACCAGGCCAGCTGTCACTGATGTGAAGCAGATGTACCAGGTGAGCTAAGCCGGCTGCCTAATAGCAGTGTGGAAGTCAGATATTGTGTATCAGCAACATTGTTATGCAGTGCTGTTGATGAGACAAGCCGTCAGATGGCAAGCTTGTTTGCTTCCTGCGGATGCTGCAACAGCTGTGGACAGGTGTCAGAAAGAGCATTGTGAGACTAGCGATATTTTGATGTTGGGTTGTCAGTTCAGTATGCCCTATACTTATTAAAGATAGGTGTTTCTGATCATTACAGCAGCAGCAGTGACATTTAGGGGACTCTGCTGGGTATGCATGCTTACTGCTTGCCTGAGGATGCGAGTCGCATGCAAGCTTATGGCATCTGCATTGTGCTGCAGCACCTTAATGTATTTCAAGACAGCATGCATGATCAGATCCCCAACATGCATGCAGGCTAAGCTGCAGGCCAGCGAGAGGCTGCTGCAAGATGTCATTGGCAGCCAGCAGGAGCGCAACACCACATATGAGGATCTGATCAAGGTGTGAAACAGTTCAGGGCTGCTTGCATGTACCTGTTGGGTTCCACCGTTGGGTCACAACTGACTGACCCCCAAAAGGTCTCGTGGTCCATGTGAGCTCAACCCCACAGTATGACTCAATGTACTGCATTCACTTATTGTGCATCAGCCCAGCCATGTTTGACTTGCTGCTCAAAACGAGAGACAAAGAGATGATTGGCTTCACACAAGCGTTTTGAGCAGTCTCAACTCATGTGTGCTTGCAGAGAGCTTTGGGCACTTCTGCCAAGTTGCACAAATGTGCACTTCGCTCACAGCGCGCCTGCAGCACCAAAGACGCATTCATAGCTCACCAGCAAGCAGCTCTGGAGAGCAAAGACCATACCACCAGCGGCATGCAGAGCACCATCGCCCGACTGACACAGAGTGCCACAGAGCAAGAGAGGATCGTTGCTGAGCAGCAGGCGGCTATAGCTGCTCTGCAGGTCCACATCACCAAGCTGGTGTCTCATGAACACAGCGACAAACACAAGACTCACCAGCAAAGCTCACAGGTTGGTATCCTGTCCCCCATATCTTGCTGCCATGTGCGTATGTCCTCCTCTACACATCTGGGGTTTTACAACCTTGCTTGGGTGAGGCATGAGCATGACCAGCCTACAGCATGCGGTCCAGCATGCATCAGAGGCACTTACTGCCTGCAAACGCACTTGTTGTATGTTGCTTGCACACTGCTCCTAGTGCTGTCCCTGAAGGCACGAAATTGTTAATGTTTGTGCCAGGCTGCATGTGTCTGTGCAAGCTACATGGACAGCCTGCATGCATGCCATTTGCGATGTCTGGGCTCACCATGACTAAACAGCTGCAAGTTGCCTCATACTGTTGTGATGTATGTGTTTGCAAACATCTGGAGCATCTCCTGCATGTTACACAGCATACATGCCATCCCAGCAAGCACTGCACAAATGGTCAGAAGCGTTTGTGGCGTTCAGGGCACAGTGTGACGCCTGTCATGTGTGATGGTCCAGCACAACCAGCAGCATGGCTGGTTTGTACAGTTCCTGTACCTGCATGATTTGGTTCAGAACCAGGGCATGTTGCGTTTCAATACAGGAAAGCATCAGAGGTCTCTGCTGTTCAAGTCTAAAGCTGGAGAACACAGCTGTCTAAGTGATGTTCTGACCAGCTGCAGTAGGTCTTACTGACTCACTGAGCAGGGGGTTTATTGCACAAGGGACAGCTATTCATACAATCATGCGTGGCATGCTGTTGCAGGTGTTGGCTGCATCTAGGTCAACAGCTGCTGCACAGAACTATGGACAAAGCCAGTCTCAAGCTGAAGATGTTGACTGGAAACATCTTCAGGTACATCAATGTCCAGTGGCTCTCATGATCAGCTTGGTGCTTGACATGTGTCGCCCCATGCAAGGTTGCACATCTTTGTGTTATGCTTGAAGGGAGGGAGGGGGTGGGTGTGTGTTATGCATGGGAGGGGTTGTCCC
>JAABUP010000820.1_pt1 | contig 66928 bp, 66 predicted proteins | sample 5559201 | NCBI WGS metagenome assembly JAABUP01 (sample SAMN10711887, study PRJNA513373) | rock metagenome | isolation source: Antarctica rocks | place: Antarctica
TGGTTCTGAGCGCTCTGAGCACAGCTTTGTCACTCAGAGCTAGCTCTGAGCTGACCTTTCAACTTGTCAATGATGTATGAGTTGTGATGAAGTTGTTTTTAAGCCACAGTGATACAAAGTACTATGATGTCTTCACAGTAAAGATTGCAACAGAAGAAGTGATCAAGCTTAACATTAGTGAAACAGCATCTGCATGATGACAATGATGACAGACAGTAACAAAGATAACTCTCACTGACTCTGATATAGTGATCTTCATTGTTGAGCATCATGTATCTTTACCTCTTTATGTGCTGCACACATTTACATCATGTCAATCTTTCAAGAAGCTTGAGCTTGTGTTAACAATGAGAAAGCTCAAAAAACAACATAATGTTTAAAGATCACAGCAGAGGTTGTGACTGTGAAAGAAGTAACTACAAAAGCCCTCAAAGGGTTGCATTAAGAGATCTCTTCACAGATGAAGTCTGATGCTGTAATTGTGAACTCTGACAACCTGCAAAGCATTTTGAAACAAAGAATGACAGCAAGAATCATGAGTGATGATGTATGCTTCTCTCTTTCTCTTCTTTTTCTACAAGTCATTCACCTTCTGTCAGTATACAAAGTACTAAAGAATGCAATGCTTTTAGTCTACACATGTCAGAAGTCTCAGCTCAAGTGCTGTGACTTCTTTCTCTGAGACAATGAAGCAAAACCTTGAGAAGCAGCTGCAGTTCTTAACAACTCTTGCTTTGAGTCTAGATCTACATCTCAAACATCTTTGAGACCTTTTAACACTGAATATTGATCAAGAACATCAGACAATTGATTGAGAACAGTGAGTTCAGATTCTGTAACACCTTATATCTTCTTGAAGACTCACAACACAAATGTCTGAAATGACAAGACTAAACACACAAAAGAAAAGAACAGCTATGACTGACCTGCTAGTGATGATGACAAGCTATTCAAAGTTGTGAATTGTGCATTAACAACCACAATGTCTTTGTCAAAGACACTCTACAAAGCAGTGAAGACAGATGTGTTCACTACTTCAGACAAGAGAAGACATGAGAAGATTGAAAATGGTACTGGTGCCTGACTGACTTCAGCTACTGATGACATTTTTATGACTTCATCAACTGAGATGCAGAGCATGAATCTGTTCTCTACAAATAGTGCAACAGGCTTGTTGTCACTGACTGAAACATCAATGTCACAACACTTTAAGAAGATCATTATAGGTTGCAGTGATGAAGAGTCTGAGCTTGTTAAGAATGTCATAAACACATTTCATTAAAGGTCTGTGCATATGAATGAAGATGCTATGAAAGCAGTTAAGACAGTACTCAACAAGCACACATTAAAGGCTCAAGGTATTGTTAAGAGACAAGATATATTCAGACTCATCATCAAGTTAAAGAATGCTAAAATTACAGAACTGCAGAGTAGAATTGCAGCTTTGAAGACAGAGTGAGAGATCAACAGAGCAATCATTAAACATTTAAAAAGAAATATGAAAGCTGTCAGAGAGAAATGAGGATTGTCAATTTGAGCAAGCATTTTGTTAACACAGTGTCAGATACTATGTTCTGACATTGAATTGATGACAAAGCTATGGCTGATGTTGCAATGTGTTTGATGTCTGAAGGTAATTGTAGAGAATATACTCAACAGAACAGCTTGCAACAGTTTCTGAGCAATCATTATCAATGATACTCTGATGTTACACGACATTTTGTGCAAAACTGCACACACTTGAGACTCTGAGTTTCTATTATACTATATGAAGTCATCCTTGAGCAAATTCGAACAGCTTATAATATATGCAGAAAATAAAAGCCTCCGACTGCTTCTTCAACAAATCTCTCAGATATAATGAAGGGTGCTTTTCACTTGATTCAATATCGTCAATGTTCTTCAAACATTGCCGTGGTTCTGAGACCCTTCTCACTCAGTCCTCAGAATCTTCATTTACTGAGAGCTTGTTGCCCACGTTTCATTCATGTCATCTTTGCTGAGCTGTGGCTTTCAAACTCCTATCGTCTCACCTTCATTGTCTCATCAATACCTGCATGCTACATCTCTTGTGCCCAATGTGGGACTGGATCACCTTCTATCAGTCTGCGTTTATGATTGCAACTCTCTTTTGACCGCAAAGCTCACTGTAGGGCTTAGAAATGCCTGCATCCTAGGAGTTTGCAATCGTAAGATGCCAGCTAATGTAGCAGACTACGCAGCGCATGTCTCCTCCCTGATCGGTTGAGTTAGAAGCGCGTTCCTCGCTGGAGCACCCTAAAGATCAATACAGCCATGGGATGAACCAAGCCAACCTGAAACCGGCGTCAGCACCTAATTAGGCGCTTCCGCATTCATGCACATCATAGCATGAGGCATGTCTCGATGAGGATAAAGTATGTGCCAATCGCCAAGGCACAACGACTACGTCTCCTCCTTTTTCAAGTCTTGCCATGGCAGCATCTCTCCTCTCTTCGAATCCCATTTGTAGATTCCTCCACTTCCAACGTTGTAATTGTAGTAATTCTCTGTGCCCCCTTTCACCATTGCCTTGCGAAACGTAATATTGATCCTCCCTCCACCACTCTCTCCCCCTTTTCTCTTCGGAATACTGTGCAGCCAGTTGGACTGTGTAGAGCCTCTCATGAGTATCATGTCCCCTGATGCAAGGGGGAGCTTCAACGGCGCAACAGGTGGTGGCGCTGGTGACGTTGAAGGAGGAACAGATTTGTGCTTCATCAGGAAGTCTCTCTTCGCACCTAGCGACAAGGAGGCAATGCTGGGGTTCGGCCCTAGGAAGCGCTCGTCATCGCTATGGTAGGATATTGAGTCCGAGCCTGTGGCGTAATAGTTCACAAGACAGAAGTTGTAGGTTGACTCTGTGAAGACTTCGGTGACTTTGCGTAGTTCATCAAGGCATTGCGGGATCGGGCGTGGGCGGCAATTCTTATAACGGTCCGCGAGTATGGGTTTGGAGGTTTGGCTGTCGACAATGATGCGTTCAGGCGTAAAGCGGGATGTTTCATCAACGCCAAATACTGTCGTACTATGAGTCTCTATAATCAGCAGTTGTGAAGATATAACAGCGGCTGTGTGCTAAGAATCATGCCCTGTGCAGACACCCGAGGTCGGATGTGATCTTACAATCTCGGCGTGTTAATCTGCGTCTCTATTGAGCCTCTCTTGATCTTATACTGCACCCTATAGAAGAAAAATTCCTGTCTCAAGAACTCGAAAAGTCCTTCGCAATGTCCTTCGGGATGTAGGGCTGAAAGTACAGTAGGTCGAGATCAGGCTGGTTATTGATTACTTTGCCCTCGACTGCCGGCACAGAGGAGAGCGCAGCTGTGATGTAGGGAGGTAATTGGGGGACTGGGGATGGATATGTTGAGTGGTTTGACGGCGGTAGGTCAGATTGCAGTGCTCCGTCTGCAGAGTGTTTCTCGTCCCTGCTGTTCAAGTCCTCGACCCGGGGCTTCTTAGGAGCAGGTACATGGAAGAAACTATCAAGCGTTCTCTTTTTAGCCATTCTCGATGCGAACAAAACTTCTGTGTTCCTAGCCCGCAAGATGATATTTGGTACATTGGTTTCAATGGCATCTCAAAGAAGGACGCGTGCAAGAACTGACGTCCGCAGCGCGCCGCGCTATCACGTTTTGATTGAAGTGCATAAATAGGGCTGAAATTGTGCATGCTCGCATAAGGTGATGTATCTGTCTCAGACCGCCTCTAGAGCTCTGCAATATCTTGGAGGCAACAAACGCATGGCTAACATTATGCTGACGAATCTTACTGGGTGGACTATATAGATGGAAGTAAGTAAGTATGAAATCTTCAGTGCACACATCTAACAATGGCCTTGCAGACCAACGAAGCATCACCACAGTCTGTTTTCGCCAATGACATGTTTCGGCCCCCTATTAACCGCGCAATGCGTGTTCTGGATCGATCATATTTCAAGAAGAGACTGCCTATCCCAGCGGCACGGGTCTCAGACAATACCCAGATCTCAAGATGCCGGACACAGTTAGAGAGGAGTCATGATCTTCTGCGCTTAGAGAGGATCTCCACAGTAAGACCAGATCCAGAAGGGGAAACGACAGCCAAGGGACAGAAGTGTCTATTACTGAGGCCGGAGATCAGAACCGACGGTAGGCCAGGATGAGCGATACGATACAAAAGATGTGAAACTGACCAGCGCGAGAAGATTCTTCAACATGGAGCTCCAAGCTACAAGAGCTTATAGCAAACAAGGATCTTGGCCTCTTATCTTACGACCTGGAGCTCAACTATGATTATTGGACATATCGTACGTACGTATTGTCCCATTGCCCTATTACTGCGCAAGGCTAACAGCTGGAGAAAGATGACATTATCAGCTCAATACTACCCGAGGAAGAGCAGGATGAACTTCCCACAGGATTCAGTATAATTGGGCATGTTGGTGTGTTCCGTTGTTTGCCTTTCCATGGAAATATTTGCTGATTCTAGGTTTCAGCACATTTGAACCTCCGAGAACAGTACTTACCCTACAAAGGTCTCATAGCGGCAGTACTACTAGACAAGAACCCAATCGTTCGCACCGTCATCAACAAAATAGATGATGTCGGTACCACCAGCGAATATCGCACGTTCAGTTACGAGCTACTTGCTGGGGATCCGGATATGAATGTGGAACTTAAAGAAGAAGATTGCGTTTTCCGCTTTGATTACTCCAAGGTGTACTGGAACAGTAGGCTCAATACAGAGCATCGCCGGGTAGTGAAGATGTTCAAAGAGGGAGAAGCTGTCTGCGACGTTATGGCCGGAGTGGGACCTTTTGCGGTGCCAGCGGGAAGGAAGAAGGTATTTGTGTGGGCAAACGATCTGAATCCGGACAGCTATGCTAGTCTGAAGGATGCTGTCAGGCGCAATAAGGTATATATGTACCTTTGAATGCACGATTCTCCATATGGCCTCACACAGCTAACCTCTTATCAGGTCTCACGGTTCGTCCGTCCCTCAAACGAAGACGGCAGGGTCTTCATCCGCTCCGCAGCGCAACAGCTACTCGACACCAATACCGCCGTCGACATCACGCCTAAACCCTCACGTAGCACACGCCATACGCCTAGCTCCTCGGCAGCGCTCTCGACGTCATCGTCATTATTCTCTCAGCCGGCCATCACTCTCCACCAACCCAAAACATTCGACCACTACGTCATGAACCTTCCAGCCACGGCTATCACCTTCCTCGATGCCTTCATCGGCCTCTACCGTGGGCACGAGACACTTTTCTTCCCTCACACCTCGACCAAACTCCCCATGATTCACGTGCACTGTTTCTCAACCAAGAGCGACGACAATGTAGAAGAGAAAATGAAGATTTGCACAGAGATCAGCGAAAGGATAGAGTTTGAGATCAAACCAGATGCCCCTGAAGTGGAGATATGGGACGTCAGGGACGTGGCGCCTCAGAAGAGGATGTTCTGTGCAAGTTTCAGGCTTCCGGGCGAGGTGGCTTTTAGAGTCTAGTGTTGAATGACTTCTATCTTCTTGATGCTTATCGCGATAGAAAAGATGCTCGAGGCCTCGAGGCCTCGATGTAACATAGGTACGTATTGTATCCACATGTAGTCGCAGCGCGACCAGCGCCTTGCCTTACTACCGACTCGTCCTAGCTGGCGTGTTCTCAGGGGCTCAAATTCTTACATTAGAGCATATATCGATTTATTGTAATGCATTGGAGGCCTCATCTAAAGTTGCATGCTCCGCATCGACGACGTGATTTCTGTTATTCCAGACAGTACTGTGTTCAGACCTTACTGTCTTGATACACTTGCGCTGGAAAGGTCCCATACCAAGTCTGGTTTTGATGTCTCTACACGATAGGCTGACCTTGCCCGGAAGCCGCTAAAGATCCCATCAATGCAACCCTGGGGCCAATGGCTTACAGCAGGCATCATCTTCGGATAACGACCACGAGTGCATACATGTAAGTTCGGCGCCAGGCACCAGGCGCCAAGAATCGATAGGGTAAGTTGAGTTCCATAATGAATTAAAGTACCTTCCAGTAAGAATTTCGATAGAAGGCATCAAAGTTTGCAGTATGCAGCCACTTCTCCTTGCCGTAGAAGCTTGAAACACTTAGGAAGACTTCTTGTCAGGCGCCTCGTTGACATATTTGGCGCTAGCGCCCTTTGCAGTCGGCGGCACATCGCGCTCCTTGTCAGCGATGTCCCAGTCGTTGAGGTAGCCAACACCAGCCTGTATATTGTTAAATTAGTGAAAACAGTTGGTTGGCCAGATATACACGACGATGAAGGGATTGACTGACGCTGAGATACGTTGCGAAGCCGAGCCAGATCAAGTATGGCGCCATAGCCCATGCTGCAACTTCATCCACTTGCCCCCAAATGTAGGTGAGATATCCAGTGACACCAGTCAAGAGGATGATATCGGCTGTAGCTTCAATGGGACGCTTGAGCTGGAAGAAGAGAGGCATCCAGACAAGGTTGAGACCGAGCTGGATGGTATACAAAGTTGCTCCTTGCTAGTAGTGAAAAGGCACGATTAGCAGAGTGGCTGATGAGATAAACGCAAACTTTCGTACCTTAGTAAGCTCAATTGTGGCGGGGCTGAAAGAAGACATGCCAGTTGACCAAGCACGGTACGCAGCGTAGCCCATCAAACCGTACAAGATCGTCCACATAGGGCCAAACACCTTAGGCGGAGGACGGTAGGGTGGTTGCTTAAGGGCTAGATAGGTCCGCTGGGTGTCGGTTGCTGGACGTGTACAGCGAGTTAGTGTTCTGTTGGACCTGACTGTTTGACAGTGGAGACTCACGTCGGATGGAGAAGCCTACGGCTGTGCCTAGGGCAACTGGGAGAAGGATAGATGCTGCAGGTTGAGCGAAGATCTGTCCTGGAAGGGTAAGGGAAGGGATGTAAGAAGTCATCGTTGCTACGAAGCTTGCGACTGCTCAAGTTTGAGATTCTTCAACTGTTGACGCCAGGCCTTGTTGTCTTTTACAGAGCTGTGATTCACTGAAAGAGGCCTTCGTTTATAAGCGACGATCTGATTGTCGATTAGCCCATAAAATTCACATCAAAGCAGACACTTGACGACCTACTGAAGGATGCCCAACACTGGTCACAATGATGTTGTAGCTGATGTCGGATACCTGGGGTAGGACAGCGGCGTGGTCTCTATCCGCGCGTTTGTTTGCCTTGACCCCGTTTGGAACCATACTTAAAGAGGTGTAGTCATTTTGAGGGTTCCTCTCGTTAAGCGCTGATCGCGACCACGTTTACCGAAGTTCAGCTGCTGCTCCTCATGTGGAGCTTCTTCCTTCTCCATCAACCAATTACCTGATGTACCTCAGGAGACAATATCGTGAGTTGACAATTTTTGAAATCACGACAATCTTCAGTCATTATAGCTTGGCAGCCATCACCACTTGTTATTCCTTTCGATCCTTTGGCTTGTATCCAGGGAGCTCTCCCAGATCCCATCGTTGGACAAATCCCGTCAAGCCCTCTAATCACATAAGGCCTATTGTGCTAGCACCCCTTCTACATCAAGTCACTTCATCTTATTACGGCGCCCTTCATCTACGTCTATTGTTATTGCCGCTTGTAGCAAACTGCTCTAACACGCGATCATGTCGGCAAACAGCTTCATCCCAAAGATCCTTCGAGACTATTCACTTCCAATCACCTAAGGATCCTCTACTCATCTGATCCTTTATAATTTCTCTTCGAATCCCCGCAGACCTACTACATAACTCTGGCGACCTCCACGCCCGAACATCATGGATGCCTACGAGGCATACCGGTCCCCACCAGTCAAGGCTGATTCCCGATGGGGCGGCCGTGATGATGTTATGGAGCGACCTCCAGTCGATTCCTACCGTACACGTAGATCTCCTGGTAAGATAGCTTTGAAGGTCCTCAGTACCTGAATGCAAAGACCTCTTTTTTCTTCTACCGACTAATACAGATTCATTTTACTCTTCCTCAGGACCTTCAGAAAATCTTTTACCAAGCGCATTAGCTCATCTTTCTTTTACAGCACCATTAGAGCGACGACCTCGTGGGAACCTCCGTGGTCGTTCCAGATCCCCAATAGTCATCGATCGCTATCAACCGGTCGAGCGTCTACCTAGAGATGATTTCTACGGTATGTCTCGTGAACATGCATCTCGTGATCGCGAAGATCGTCGCAGAGCTCCCTCGCCCATTGGCAACATTGATCGATACGTCCCTGGTCGGGATACTGGCAAACCTCCGATCCGCATCAACCCTTTGCCGAATCCTCTCTCATTAGACTTTCAGGTTGGATTCAACTGGTTTGCTGAGTGGTGGCGTGTGGAGCAATCTATCAAGGAAGACAAAGAGCGGCAGAGGAACGGCGGACGGAGACCCTCAGATCGTGTTATCAAAGGTGATCGTGAGCCTCGTGAGGAACGTGAGAAAGAGAGAGCACAGATTCAGGCGGCCTACGATGCCTACAAGGAGGAGCTACAGGTCAAGATGGCTCGGAGTTTCGTCCAGCAGCATAAAGGTGAAGAATGGTTCAAAGAGCGATATGTACCTGAGATTCGTGACGCTTTCCGGCAACGCCTTACAAATTTCAGACGCGACAATCAAACTCAGTGGGATAGAGACCTTGAGGCGGGCGTATTCGATGAATTTACTCTTGAAGGCATTTATAAGAGCGAGAGTAATGGTGTTGGAGGCGTGGTCGAGAAAGAAGAGGGCGAAACAACAGCCGTCGCTGAAGTACTTGGAGTCGGTGATCTGTTACCCAGCAGAGGTGGAGACTTGAGAGACGAATCAGCGTTACAGCCAGCACTTCTAATCAAGACACTTGCGCCTACCGTCAGCCGAGACAAGATCGAAGCTTTCTGCAACGAGCATCTGGGAGAGCAGGAAGGCGGCTTCAAGTGGCTGAGTTTGAGCGATCCGAACCCTCTCAAGAAGTGTCATCGTATTGGCTGGATCATGCTTCACCCTGAAGCAGAGGCAGCCCCGCCTGCTGACAGGAGTGATGGAAGGGATGAAGAAGGTGAAGAAGGCGAGAATGCAATGGTCACTGACGGACGGACCACAAACGGCACAGCTGAGAAAGCTCTCGAAGCGATCAATGGCAAGACTATCTATGATGAAACTCGTGGTGACTTTACATGTCATGTCGGCGTTCACGTACCGCCCAGGGAGCCGAGAAAGAAAGCTCTGTGGGACCTCTTTTCCACTCCCGAACGCATTGACAGAGATCTCGAGTTAGCCAAACGTCTTGTATCCAAACTTGATCAGGATTTCAGGTCCGATGTCGATGGTGTAGCAAAGATCGTAAGCCGTGTTCATGACATTAGAGACAAGGGATGGCTGCAACCTCCAGCTACTGGGCCTGTCAGTGTCAAAAAAGAGAAGAAGAGTCGCGAAATACTGGGCATGGAGGCTGACGAGATGGAGGAAGGCGAAGACGATGATGAAGAGGAAGAAGGTGCCTATGATGAGGAAGTCGACGATGAGGAATTACTTGTCAAGAAGAAACAACTTGACCTTTTAGTCGAATACCTTCGCAGAGTCTTCAATTTCTGCTTCTTCTGCGTCTTCGAAAGTGATTCAGTCCATGAGCTCATAAGGAAATGTCCTGGTGGTCATCTTCGTCGTCCTAGAGCTAGTCTAAGCAGTGCTGCTAAGGCCGCTGCCAAAGCTAGTGCTCTTGGCCAGCCTTTTCCGCTGAAGAGGAAAGAGTCAGCTGAAGAAGGCGAGAACGGGTCGCCTATCGAAGAGAAGAAGTTCCACCGAAATGGCTCGAAGAATGATCAGCAGCTTTTGCGTGCCTTCAACTGGGTCAAGACTTTTGAAGACAAGATCTTGCAAATCCTTGAGCCAGAAAATGTGGATGTCAAAAAACTAGGTGGCAAGCCTGTGGAAGACGCTTTGGAGGAAGAACTCGCAAAGTTTGTAAAGCAGGAAGACGAGGCTAAGTTCAGATGCAAGGTACCGGAATGCACAAAACTCTTCAAAGCGGAGAATTTCTGGCGAAAGCATGTCGAGAAGCGTCATCCAGACTGGTTTGAGAGCATCAAGAAAGACGTACGTGACCTCAACTCTTTGTTATGCAATATTCTCTTCAATCGATGCCCCAGTTACTAACTTCTAGCTCAGCTAAACCTCGTCAACAACTACGTCCTCGATCCTGCACATATCGCCCCATCTCGCTCCGACGCAAATTCCAATGGTCACTTCCCCATCAACAACACTCATATGCCGGCCGGTACGCCTCGCGGTTTCAACCTTGCGTCCATGCCTTTCAATTTTGGTACTCTCCCGCCTGGTTTCGCTGCCCCTTCTGCTGGCTTCCCTCCGTTTAATTTCGGCAACCACGCCGTGCAGGCTCCTGGAGGTTGGGCTGGTGGGATGAGTACGGGAGATGAAGGAGGATTGCATCAGGCTGGTCCCATGAGGAGGGGCGGGGCACGGTACAATAACGCCAGGTCAGGACCATACGATCGACGAGTACCTAGGTACGGCGGCAATAACGGTAGGCTCAGCCCACCACCTCGTGGCATGATGATGATGGGTGGGCGCATTGGTGGTAGCGGTGGAGGAGGAAAATGGGGTGACGGTGCTGGAGGACAGACTGTGGGGCCACGTGAGGCCGTTCAGGGGAGGTCTCTCAAAAGTTACGAGGATCTTGATGCAGTGGGTGGAGCTGCTGGGGGAGAGCTCAACTACTAGGGGTCTTTGCATAATGTTCGCTGGCTTCGTGCTTCTTGGTCCCAACTGACCACTTGGAGTGGATGTCTCTGCATAGGGCTTTTGATTGCTGGCGTCTGGCCGAATGAGCTTTGTCACTGGCGACTTACCAGTACACCAGCTTCTCAGTCCGTGCTCCATTGATAGCTAGCTTCGGAGAGTCACAAATGGCTTATTAAAAACAACTTTGGAGGTCACTCAAATATATTGAATACACTGAGGATACCTAGTCACCTATGAAAATGCTTAAACGTTGACGCATACCGAACCCGAAAGCAGATACGTTCACACTGAACGGGATCCCCATTCTCCATACAAAGCCCTGGCCGCCTCCCTAATTTCTCTTTCTGAGAACCCTCCGTCCCGCAGGAGGCGCCTCGACCTTACTTGCCACTCGCTTACCAGCTGCACTGATCGCCATATTCTTTGCTGGCGCTTTCTTCGGCGCTGGTGCCTTTCTGCCCTTGTTGACTACGGTCGTCCCAGTAGAGAGGTTCGAGGCAGTGCTGCTAGCACTCACCGTCCGTCCAGACTCCACAACTGCCTGCTCCGCACCACGTTTTGCTCGACTCGTTGCTGGTACCGGCGGACCAGTGGCTGTTTTTTGATTTGTTGCTTTACGCGTAGCTGCAGCGCGTGTGGTAGTCCTCGCCTTCTCAACCATCCCTGCTAGGCTCGCTGTCGCTGCTATCGCGTTGAACGGTAACGCGGGCTTGAGTGGGGAGACGGGACGTGCTAGATAGCTCTTCTGTGGCGAGCAGAGTGCGGGACGGATTGGCGAGTGTGGTAGGGTGCGAGAGTTGGATGATTTAGGGGAGAGGACAGTTGATGGGACGATTTTGGCGCGGGATGTTGTGCGTGTTGCTGGGCCCGCGGTAGTTGTAGAGGGGTTGAGTTTGGTGCGTTTCTTGGGGTTTGAGAGTGCTTGTGAGGAGGTGGTGGTTGGGACGTTTTCTTTATCAATGCCATCGCTAGTGATGGTCAGTATGGTGGTATGTGCTGATTATACTGGTTCAGGGGCAATTGAGGTGTACCTTGTGCGTTTGGTGCCACGCGTCCTTGCTGGACTGCTCTGGGGAGCCTCCTTGGTATTGGGAGCATGAGACACCGGTAAGGCTTTCTTTGTCGGTATATTCTCAATTGCCTCCGTAGACTCCGGGACAGTAGAAGTCCTGTCTTCATTTGGTTTTACGATCTCGGTATATTTAGCCAGCAGCTCACCCATGTTCGCCTTTCGAAGGGACATTGGTATGCGATTTAGGCGGAATTCAAGTCGTGATCGTAGACTCTGGGCTTGATGCGCATACTGGGCTCGTAGCTTGCGGGCGCGTTCAGTTACTGTATTTTGTCAGGGGAGGAATCGAGACGTGTTATCGGGAAGTTGCCCGCTTGAAGGGTAAGGAACATACTCTCAAGTTGCAGATTGTCGATCAGCGCTTGCTTCTGGGCTTGCGAGATCTGCATCATCTTTTTTGCTGGACTTTTTGTTGGCGTTCGCGCTGGACTGCCCGTCTTGATAGCGATCATAGCTGGCGGCGCTGGAAATTCAAGTACGTTCGCGCTCGATTCAGAGGACCTGGATTTCTTAGATCGCAGAGGTGCCATAGCTACGGAAGCAACGATGTGATTTCAGTGTGTTGGCGTTGTGGATTGACGTTGGCCTGGGATGTAAACAACCCGATGGTTGCGCTACGGTGAAGCACGCGATCCATACTAGCAGTATGCACGCAACATCGCCTGGTCTAAGCTCGACAAGCTACGCTGATCACTGCACATCTAGCACTTCCTACACTTCTCCTTCCCGAATCCAAGATACGGGATCCTGAGGATCACATAGAAAGTCCCTACCCATCTTACTTCGTCGACATCCGAGAAATCCATTTACGCCTCCAAAATGGTGCTGGAAGCTACCATGATCATGTAAGTGGACTGTGATCTGTTCGTGAGCTAGTAGAGACTGACTGCTTGTTTAACAAGTATTGACAACAGTGAAAGTAGTCGGAATGGGGACTATGTGTATGACTTTTCTCGTACTGCAGCACACTAAAAGCACAAGAACTCATCATCCTGCACATAGACCCTCAAGATACGAGGCACAAGCGGACGCGGTAAACCTTATCTTCTCTGCAAAAACACAAGCGAATCCTGAGTCGTCAGTTGGCCTGATGAGCATGGGAGGGAAGGGACCAGAAGTACTGGTGACTTTAACGACGGATTTTGGCAAGGTGCTGGATGGACTACATAGGACGAAGCCAAGGGGTAGCACACATTTAGCTACAGGAATACAGGTCGCCGGCGTACGTTCTTCTATGATCTAGTATGGATCGTTCATCCTACAGCAGTACTTACTCTCCTCGTCCCTGTCAGCTGGCCCTCAAGCACCGCCAAAATAAATCGCAACGCCAACGTATTATTATCTTCACCTGCTCTCCTGTCGCCGAAGATGAGAAGAGCCTCGTCAAGTTGGCCAAAAAGATGAAAAAGAACAATGTATCCATAGACCTCATCGCTTTCGGTGACCTCGATCCAGAGAACACCCAGAAGCTTGAAGCTTTTCACGAAAACATTAAGGGGGGCGACGGCTCGCATCTTGCCATCATACCACCAGGGCCGAATCTATTAAGTGATCACTTGGTTACAACGCCTATATTGGGTGGAGATGGTGCTGGTGCGAGAGCGGGCGAGGGTGTTGGTGGAGAAGCCGGAGAGACGGGTGGTGGTGGGTTCGAGTTTGGGGTCGACCCAAGTACTGATCCAGAGCTGGCGCTTGCACTAAGGATGAGCTTTGAGGAAGAGAAAGCGAGGCTGGAAAAGGAGAAGAAAGAGAAGGAGGAAAAGGAGGGAAAGTCGAATCTGGAAGGGATACCAGAAGAAGGCGGAGAAGCTTCGCAACTATTATTGAACCAGAACGGGGAGCCTAGTGGGGTCGTGCCAGCAGAAGAAAGCGAAAAGAAGGAGAAGGAGGATGAAGGCGACAAGATGGATACAGCATAACATCGGAACAGCTGCCAAAAGCTTCCAGTTTGCATGCATGGCTGGCGTACTCCAGTGTATTTTAGTATAGATCTCGAACAGCGGTCATCTCAGTTACTTAGATGATTTGCTTCAAATCTGCTCATTCCAGTGAGAGAGCTCTGTAGCCTCTTAGCTGGCCTTAAGATGTATTACACCACCATGATCTGGTCGCGACCATCACGCTTCGGGGCAGGGCTATCACAGTCCTATGCTACCGTCCCACGTCATCTCCTCATAGCCGGTGATCCCTATTGCCTCGCCCTAACATATGCTCCCAAATGCCGATCCCAAGCCTCACACCTGATAGGCATCTCGACCTGATAGAACGGATTCTTCATCACATAGTCCGCATACAGCTCATACACCTTCCTAATAATCACATCCACATTCGGTTGATGCGGTTCCGTAAACAAGAGAAACTTCGTGCCGGTCAGGGTTTGGAAGCATGTCAGGCGGAAGGTTTGCGTTTCGAGGACCTCGATGCCGGTTTTGGCGGATGGAGGGAGGGAGAGGGAGGTTGGGGTTAGGGATTTGGCTATCGCGTGGACACTTTGGCTAGTTAGCTTCTTGCTGCGTACTGATATGTAGAGGGCGAAACTACCCGTGAAAAGTGCCGGCGAGGACAAGGTAGTCGTTTACGGAGAGCTTGTTGAGACCGTCGTGGAAATCCCGGTTGTAGATGAGGCCCCCAGCTTTGTTGATGATTATGAGGGAGAACACAACCCTTCCAGCTGGTCAGTCAGAGGATTCTAACGGGGTTTGGGGAGCCATACATGTTTGCGATTGCATATGCTTGCCCATCCGGACAGAACGCTCGAGCCTGAAGTCGCTCAGGCGCATTGACACTGGAGACAGCAGAGGGCGGCTTTAGAATTTCGTAAGAGCTGAGACATGTCACCTATAGCATGCTGCAGCTTGCGATGTGGATTGGATATCGATACGGTGAATGTCTGTTTGGCTATATTGGCGAAGATGTTACATATGGCTGGTGGTGATCCCTCGCTACAAGTGGGCTGGAGTTGAACACTTTCTCACGGCAACCTCCATCTTCATTCAACCTCACCTGGCTCGTCCCCAGGCCCAGCAGCACAAGCTCAACAAGGAGGTTCTACGAAGTAACGGCCATCATATTCAGTCCTTAGGAACGGAGAGAAGATTTTGGATCTCTTGACGGCTTGTGCCCTCGATCACCAGGGACATTCACTGCCCTGTCCGCTCTTTACCATCGAGTCGCAATCCTACAAGCGCTCGTCAACTTCGATTTCTCGAGTCTATACTGTTTTGTCACATTTCAGAGCACTTTAAAAAATTTTAAAGGATATTTCAGCGGACGCCCAGAATGTCTGCAACGGCACCAACATCACGTACGCGCGAGCAACCACAGGGAGACGAAGAAGCTACGGCAGAGCTCAGGCTTGGGGAGTTCCAGAATGTGCCGACTTTGACGCTGTCGGAAGCGCGGTTGCTTATAAACGCAGTCATGGATCATCGAAAGCAACAGAGGAAGGTGGAAGAGACTGAGTGAGTCTTCCAGGCTGGGGAGGCTGGATACAAGAAAACGTTCCCGGCGTGAGGTGGTCTCAACAAGTGGATTGTGGGCTGATGACTCGACCCGCCGCAGGACGCTTGTTAAGACGCAAGATTACCTAGATGTCTTTGCGCGCTTCAAGCAAAAGGAGAACATTGAGGCTGTGGAGCGGATGCTCGCAACACATGACGAGCTGGAATATTTTGAGAGATCTCAATTAGGTAACTTGCTCTGATGTCGTTTCCCAAAGACGAATTAATGACCATCTCACAGGCAGCTTATGCTGCGAGAGTGCCGAAGAGGCGAAAACATTGATACCCAGCCTCTCGAACAAGATCAGCGATGCAGATTTGCAGGAGCTCTTGGACGAGATTACGAAGTTGAGGAATTTCGTTGAATGACAATTATCCATTCTTGAGAGCATTTGGCATCTTCCTCATATCGATAGACACGATGCCGCGCAACAAGTTTGGCTAGCCACTTCGATGGAATGCCCACCACACCTCTGTAGACTCACCAGCTTTATGTCTGGAATCAGTGGTCGAGCAGCTTACTCTTTCTTGCATCACTATACTCTTCAGCCACTAATTCTCCATCACTCTGCCTGACGAATCTAACCCTCATTCGAGGGTCATTCTCCTTTCTGTAGTGGATAAGGACCTCGTGCTTGACCTTTAGACATTCACAGGAGCAAGAGCACCGTCCATCCCAAACACCGCAGTGCATGCACACTTGGCGCCAATATTGAACCCATCTGTCGTAGCCTGGGGCGAAGCTCTTCTTCGCTCGCAACCCATTGAAATGTCGTTGGCAAAACCTCTCTGTCGAAGGCCGCCGAAGCATGATGGGCCACTCCTCGTCCATGCTAAGAAGGCATGAGGCGTGGAAATCCGCGCGCGGACGGAGACATTTACACAACACGCACGGCAGGAACGACTTCGCGTGCTCTGGCTCGTCTTTCTCCAACAGACAGCGCAATGCGTACTTGAAACAGGCCGAGCGAGGCGGCTCAGAATGTTGGTAGTGGGAGATGGTACCGTAGAAGGATTTGCCTGCGAGCTGCAGCGAGGCAACGGAGATACCGTCCAGAAATGAGCACACGTGCCAAATCAACTCTATAGGAAGCTTTTGGAGAGCTCGAGTTTGAGATGGACGCCCGAGTCGAAGCTGTGACGACGGTTGACACTATATCTGGCTTAATCGTCCGAGCTGAGGCTTTTGTCCAGAAATGAGTTGAATTCTTTGCGATAGATCTCGTCATGGTATGTATCTATTGATGCACGCAGATTATATCATTAAAGTAATGACAGAGGAACGACATGAACATAGGACCTCTGTAGGGCATACGCTACATTGCTATGCCAGAAAAACTCGTTCAGTTTGAGATTTTTGAAATAGATCAATGAAGGAAAGTCTCACATTAGACAGTCTGATCGAGAACACATATTTAATATCTAGGCACAGTATACGTGTGAGGTGACAGTTATCCGGTACAAGTACTCGTCCGAGCCCCATTTACTATGTACACACTCTATTCACAATAGTAGGCATACACCATCTATCAGCAGACATATCTCTTTCACCCATATTAGATAGTTCGAGGAAGCTCAGTACTCGTAGATCTGAATCAATCGTAATGATTTATTCAGCTTACAAAGCAGTAGATATAAGTCTGTGGTAGTACTAGCGTCCGATTCCGCAGCGTTATGGGCTTGGCGAGAAGTCTTGCCTTATGTATGCGACAGAACTTTACCGTCTCTTAAGCTTCTCACAGACTTGATAGATACTACGCGGATACTCTTAGCTGAAAGTCTAGTCTTTATGCTATGCGACGATGGGTTCGTCTGTCCTTGATATTTCAGACGAGCTCGTGATCAAATTGTCGACTATGTTCCTTCAGGACCACTCTTCTGTAAAAAAAAAACAGCACTGGAGCTCTATCTCGTACCGTTCATCTCTGCCACTATTTTGTTCCGTCATAATCCATGCAGAAGTCCCTAGGAGCTGATAAAGCCGGCTAGATTATTACTGTACATGACTCTCAACACAGGAGCAAACGAATGTACCTCTGCCGCACTTTCCTTCCTCTCAGCTACATAATAGTAAGGAGACTCGTGATCGCGTAGAGAGCGTTCCCTCTCCATTTTGTCCGGCGACGGAATCCATCTAGTGTCTCTTCTTCTTCGCAACAATTGACAAGGAAAGTGGAAGGGTATCTGAAAGGAGCGAAGAGGAAGATCGAATATGCGGCACATCAGCCTATATTAGATGACGGGCACGGCAACACAGAGGAGAGTCGAGAACACTATCCAACTCCCCCCTCCGCGCTATCCAGCAGATATGACAATTTGAGCAAAGCACTTGCTACTAAATCCAAAGACGCTACGCTTCGTAAATCATGGCATAGGATGAGGACAACGGAAAAACGAAAGCTTGTATGTAGTTCGTGGGGTTTCGTTCTCTAGCCATCTTCGTCTCCTTCATCGTCATCTCCCAAATCCTCGCTCTCTTCTGCGCTTGTGCTTCGCCTTGGCACATCTCCACTGGCAGCCAGGGAATTGCCACTCGTCTTTGCTTTCTTGCCGGAAGGAGTGGATGTGTTACCGCCCATAGCAGCAGCCTTCCTCTTCCCGCTACCTGAAGAATTCGAAAGTCCCTTCTTCGAGGGCGTATGATGATTCTCCTTGTCGCCCTCTTCACCGGCACCTTCACCGTTCGAATTCTTATCCATCGCTGCCACCTCATCCGCAGTCAAGAAACGACCACCTGGTCCACGAGGTCTCCGCATGGCGTGATTGTGCCTCGATTCATGAAGGTAAGGTTTTCGTCCTTTGGACGTGAGTCTGAGGGCTTCTTCGAGACGCTGCCGTGCTACTCTCCGCTTGAGTATGCGATGGAACTGCTTCGCGTTGACGTACAGCGGCGACTCTTCCGCACTACCGGCTACAATTTCAGGCGACTGCTGGTGCTGTTGTACGTTCGGTTGTGGTGGCGCCATCTGTGGTGGTACAGAAACTCTTGGTGCGTTATGATTCATGAGCGCTGGCTGTGGGGCTTGAACGTGAGGACTGCTGACATGCTGAGACATGCGTCGTTGCTGAACCATGTGCTGACCTTGCTGAACTTGTACTTGAGATGGTAGCGGGGGCATTTGGCCGGGTACTTGCTGCGGTGACCGAGGATTTCGTTCAGTCTTCACTTGGACCCCAGCCATACGTGGTGATCCGCGCGCATTCTGTCCCATATTTCCAGCTAATGAATCTTGTGGCATCGTATAGTACCCTTGACCTGAGGCTGCAGCAGTTGCCATGGCTGCAGCTTGGGTCGGGGATATGCCATACGGTTGATGCATAGCTGGCGCCGCCACACCATACGCTTGAGGGTAGCCCATCGGTTGATGCACTTGATGTGGCGGTTGATTCGAGGCTTGCTGTTGGTATCCATGACCCTGAGATGGTAGTATTGGTGACGCTTGATGATTGGGATGTTGCGGGTGCATCTGCGGCTGCTGGTTCGAAGGCGAAGTAATCGATACACCGCCAGGTCCGCCATTCTGAGGTCCACCGTGATAACCTCCTTGAAGGTGCGGTGGCGCATGAGGATGTTGACTATGTGGAGGCGGCTGCTGGAATTGTGCGTAATCCATCATGGGGCAAGGTCGAGACCAGAGTCGTTCAAACGTGTGGAGTAGGATGTGCAAGCAGGCAAGGGTGAAGCCTAATGCTTGCACGTGTTTCTAATATCGAGCAACAGCAGAGTCAAATCGAAATACCGCTTGAGGCGATGTAACGCGGCTACCGGTTTGCTGTGCAATCTCGCGTAGAGGCCTACTGAAGCTCGTAGACGTCCTCTTACGGACGATTGGAGAAAATTGAGTGATGGTTCACGCGCTATAGATAACTTCTCGCGAATGCAGCGTGTGCCCCAGCTTGATTCGATGGACTAGATATGCGGTTTGCTGCAGCCTTGTCTCGAAGTCAGCATAGGCACAAGAACAACATCTGATTGGTATTCTAGACAGCCAATCCATACCGAAATCCACAAGTGAACTTGAGAGCACCTTTGTATATCAATATTGTCAAGAATCGAATATTCTTGTCTTCGACTAGATTGTGTGGAGGCTCTGGTTGTTTTGTGCGTTTTGCTTGTGCGATTAGTTGGGTGTGGACGTGGTTGGGCGCTCCTGCAGCAGCTGGCGTCACTGAGCAGCGCTGATGCGTTGTCAATAGACTGACCACCGAGGATTCGGGCTTTGGACGGGTTTGACAGCCTGCGCAATCCGAGGCCAGCTGACAATGGAGGCTAAGCTCCCGAGAATTTCCCTAGAGCAGTATTCATACAATAGGCTCTGTAATCCGTATACCTGAGAGTAGGTGAGGCGGTGCTCACGCTTGAGCGTGATTGTATGTTAGAAGCCACTACTAGGGACTTTGTGGACGTGCAGGATTCTCGGACCGCAGCAGGGTCGAGGCGGCCTCTAGGATGCGATGATTCGACAGCTATCAACTTGAAGGGCCAAAGCTCGTTAGCAACTTTCGGATCCATAAAGAGCGATAGCAATTGCAGGTTTGGGGAATGTGGGCAGGTGGGATTAGGCTGTGATTGGGGTTGATGTGTTGGCAATGCGGGAGCTCATGCACGCCAAACCTACCTTGTCGATCAACTTACCACAACTCGCTTTTCTAAGGTCTATTCTTATTCAGTTGCTGGATGACGTCTGTATTGAATTGGTCTGTACCTATGACGAATTCTGCGTATGTAATCCGGTCGGTTCGCGTCGAGTGTTGGTTCTTCAAGGTCCGAGGGCGAGATGGCTGGCGGCGGCAACAACGGCGGGTATGTGGACGCTTCGGAATTTCTTGCGAGAAGTAATATCCCTTTCGCTGTGCGACCGAAGTCCTGATAGTGCCTACACTGTCGATTAAGACACTAGACGTCAGTGGGCTTTCCCAATTGTCGCGTTCTCACCGAGCATCTCGGTCGACGTGGGTTTATTCTCCGACGAGAGAGTGACTAACCAGAAGGATGCGACGTCAGAATAACTGACCGATGGTAAGATCAACTGAGTGGACGAGAGCCTGCGCCGGGGAGACAGCGCGATCTTGCGAATTGGAGACAGTGACGGTCACGGGTCCTTTGGTGTGGGTGTTGATTCGCCGTGGATATTCGAAATCTTGTGCGGTAAGTCTGGAGTCTTCACGAGGCTCTGCGCGATAGAGACCTATCGCACTGCAGGAGCGTCAACACCAGATGATTGGGTCGGCGATGGATGTAAATCACCCCTTGAGAAGAGGCTGCTGTGGTTGGTGAGAATGGATCTTTAGCTGCCAGGCCGAAGTTTTAGGCGGGAGAACTTGTAACGGGCTGCAGAGAAGAAGGCCTTCAATTGGGCGGGCCACCGACCATTAATAAAAAAGGTCACGTTGTTTATTCGGTCGGAGAACGATCAACCAGGATGGAACTGGGACTGGACATGTATGCGACGTGCAGCTCGTGCAGATGATGATGGAAGATAGTCGGTGAGGGATTAAAGCAATTCTTTCTCTCCATGCGCTGGAATCGAGCACACGGGAAAGAGCGGAGTTGTCAATTTAACCTGAAATTCAGATGTGAACTAATTTTGTGATTGGATGATCTTTGTCAAACGGTACTCTACTTTAACCGCTGTCGACCTCGGACATCCTTCCCTTGAATCACCGTTCCTGCAGCTAATCGCGTGTTGCAGCGTGCTTGCCGCTAGGCTGGCCGACTGTACTACATGTACCTTACAAGGGATAAATACTGTACATACGGAGGCAACTACCAAAAATCCTGCCACACGCTAGATAAATTACTTTGGTATGGTATGTTCCATAACTTACAAAACACAGTTCCAGTGTTTGTCTAGTGGTTACTTTAGGCGATCTGTTTAGGCACCCTTAGCTGTAATCTTAATTAGCCATTGAACCATAAAATTTATTGTTTAAGCCCTCTACAGTGAGCCCTTGTAAAATAACAAAAGATACAGTTCTTGGCAGTTTTAGCGTGTCTCAGGACTTATGGTAGTTGCCTCCGTACTTCACACTTCATCCAGTGGTGAAGGCCATCCTTCAAGGCGCTTAGCTCTTCATGATGTCAGCAGGAATTTTATTTTCTCCATCACTGACTACTGGTGATGAGATTCACCCACCCATGCTGATGATCGGCGTGAGGAGTTCAATCACACGAAGAAGTACTACGTGTTCAAACAACCCTTGCAGTGTTGAGGAGCCTGAACTGGTGATAGCTTGCTGTTCATCAAGTATAGAGCTTTGATTGTGTGAAGACCTTCAAAATTAACCTTCGCAGAGTAAAGTATGTCTTGTTACTTGTGGCATTGATTCATCTCTCATCCCGATCCATCGGATTGTTTGAAAAGAGGATTGTCAGCCAGGAGATCTTTCCCTAACCACAAGCAGCTCTGTCGCAACTGCAGGCAGCCTAAGCATCTTCATGACAGCAATGCATGGAGCTGCCAATGCACCTCCTTCTGGGCTTTACATCTTGTCTGAAATCGCTGGACTGCCTCTGTTGCAGCCGTGACAGTGTAAGCCTAGCCGCATCGACTATGAACGTCCAGAACCAGCAAAGCCAAAGACAGGCTGCTCGAGGCGACGGTGACGGTACAACTGGGGAAGGAGAGCCCATAGCAGCGCAGGCATGGAATGTTGGTCCCGGAGAGCAGCATCCACTTCTACCAGAAGGCATCTGGGAGCGCGTTCTACCTCCCCATCAAGCCCTCGTCAACGGCATCTTCTCACTCTACGAAGTCCTAATCTCCATGCGCTACATCTCCCGCTCTGACATCTACTGGCCGCCCTATCCTACCTCACTTTTCAATTCGCAGCAATGGCTTTCGGAGGGGTTTGAGCAAGAAGTCGTCGACCTCCTAGCTCTCCTCGCGTACCCTAAGGTCGGTAGCAACCTCGGACCCTAGCTAACGGAGACAGCTTGGGTGTAAATTTCGGTTTACGAATGGGATGGGGGATGGGGACAACTGCAAATACGATACACGAGAGATCTCTCTGCGTCACAGTCAATCGGCTCTGTTTGTGTCATTACTGCTAACCTCAGACTCCCCCCTATTCGCTGTTCTCGCCTCTATAACTAAAGCCGTGACTTGCTCTTCTCCGTTAAACTTTGACTAACTCCCACCCCCTAGGCACAATCGAAATCTGGAACATGGAAGACTACCGATTGCGCAGTCCTGCTCCCCCGTCCTACCACTCTCTCCCGGCCCGTCCTGCCGCCGAAGCTCTCTCCGAATGGATCGACAACTTCATCACCCTCACCTGGATACCCTGGCGCAGCACCCATGAACCCTATCGTATCACCACCGTTACCAGCCTCCGAGACAACACGGAAACCGAGCTCGTGCTTTCGTCGCAGATCCGACGTCCGACCCCTTCTGGGTCCGTTGGATAAGAAACGGGCTCAATGCGTACGCAAGCAAGAAAATATTGTTCCTGAAGCACGGCTGGCCACATGCGTTTCGTGGCGAGGAGTTTGAAAGGGCAAGAGACCAGTGGCAGACGGAGTTCAGCTCATTGCAGAACGCGGTCGAGGACGCAAGGCCGTGGGGAGCGGAGTGTACGATGTATTTTCCAGAGCAGGATCAGGCGTTGGATAGGCTGTCAGACTTCCTAGCCGCCGGGGCGGATGAGCCTGCAGCTTAGTTGTGATCCGGCTGATCGTTGAGACGAGCATTTTCAACCAGGAGATCAATTCCTAAGCACAAGCGAATGTAATAACCTCAATCCATCCAATAAGCACGCCGAACGCTAGGACTGGTTGTTCATAGGACATTTAACAGCCATACAACTGCTAGCACCGCGGTCGGAGGAAATTTAATTCTACTACTAATGGAAGACTCCGTCCGAGTCGATGGGCTTGTCTGTATCATACTCCGACGTTTGGTCTTCTCAAGCACTGACGATGACGATCAGTGACCATCAATGGACTACTTCCAGACCCTCAAAATCTTATTATGGCTTTTTCTCCGAGATAGTGACCAGTGTCTCGGCATTCAATCGCAAATGCTAGTTTCTAAAATCAGCCTCTGTCCGTGGCGTGGAGGGTCCTCAGCTTTTTTGCCCAGCAAGCCGTTTCCCTTAATCACAGCCATGATAAAGATGTTATGCACTCGATGTCGGGAGCGTCTACTCGCCTCGAGTCATTCATTGGTTACCTTGCCGTCCACTTTCACGGCTTCTCTCAGCCCATTTCATGGAATTATATGTGTCCTTCCAAGTACTAGGAGTCTGTCCTCGTCAACACAATGGCAAGGTTTGATCGTGCAGCATGTACACTATGTCAGCTATGTATTCCAATCATAGGATTCACAGACACTTGGACGAACACTCTGAATTTGCCACTTATGTCTGACACTGACATACGTCGCCGGGGTTGTACCTTCGTATACCTGTCCCTTGTCGGCTACTGCGCCAGTAAAGCTCATCGGGCATTACAATACATCTTGAGCCTTCGGTACTCATCATTCATTCTGCCAAGATGGGGATCATCATATACTCAGGTTAGATGCAGAATATTGTAGACTGAATCAAGCAGAAGACATCACAAGTGCACATAAATGACGGCCTAAGTCCAGCTCCACTATTCTCAAATCTTCTGGAGGTCTTCCTTATGTTTTTCTCTTCTTATCTGTGAGCATCGGATCGTTTGCAGTGATTGCTGTTCCTCTAAAGAATTACCAGGTTATTGCAGGAACACACTTTCCAGTTCAACAGCAACGATGCGATCCGTCGCAGGCCCCATCCTTCGACAGCAGAGCGACACGCATCTTCACTGACGCTCGGATCTTCAACCACCCTTTTGAGCTTCCCATCGAGTGCTACAAAGTACCCTCATCGTATCGCCGCGCTGTCATCGTAGCGTAACTGCCGCCTCCTCTATCGCTCCGTCAACAGCTGCAGGGCGGTAGTTGTCTGCCGCTTGTACTGGAGCACGCAAACACCGCGAATTAATATTTGAGTTGGTGCACAGAGCAACTGTCGAAGGATGGAAGCGTTACGGATATCCTCCCCGGCGCTTGGTGCTTTGATCTATGTAGACCGTTGCACTGGAGAGCGCTCCCGGTTCCCGAGTCAACAAAGCATACACAAAAGAATATTGGGAGAATAGCAGTCTCAGGGATCAGCGCACAAGACCTCTAGGTACTTAATTGTAATATTACACGTATCCAACTAAAGTATCTGAAAGTCGTTGTAGGAAATACGAGTAATAATAATGGCTCGTAATCACATGGAGATGACGGAAGTGGCCGAACGAGGCATAGCTCCATAAAGCACATGGGTGAGCTCCAGCTTGGATACAGAGTACATACCTACGAAGTACATACCCTCGTTTCGCGTACCCATGCGACAACCAAAACCGCGTTGGAGAGGCTGCATAAACAATGCAAGAAGGACGCCAGGCGAAGTGAGCTCTTTTGTAATGTGCTGAGAATGACTGCTGGCCAGCGAGAGCCGCTGCACCAATAGGCCGATGTGAATTCATCCATCAAAAACCGAAGTTGGTCCTTCAGGGAAAACGCGGCTGCCAAAAACAGCGTTGAAGGAGGCAGGCCACCATGGCTCCTTCTGGAGGGGGCAATATCAAGGTGGTGGTGAGGGTGCGACCCTTCAATGGCAGAGGTGCGGGAGAATCAGACCAAGCCCCATAGCTTTGACCTATTGGGGAAGGTTCGCTGACCTGAGTACCCCTAGAACTGGATCGCCGAGCCAAATGTGTTGTGCAGATGAAAGATGCGCAAACCATTCTCATTCCTCCGCCCGATAGCGAAGAACGTCTACGTGGCTCGAAAGGCAGCAAAGGCTCCGACAATCAGAAAGTGTTTGCATTCGACAAGTCCTACTGGTCCTTCAATCGCACAGATCCCCATTTCGCAGGGCAAGACAGTCTCTTCAGCGACCTTGGAGCGCCTTTATTAGACAATGCCTTTCAAGGGTACAACAATTGCATATTTGCATACGGGCAAACAGGGTCTGGAAAGTCATACAGCATGATGGGATATGGAGAAGAGGCTGGTGTAATACCGAAGATCTGTCAGAATATGTTTGAGCGCATCACGGAATTACAGACGGATAAGCATCTGAGCTGTACGGTCGAAGTCTCTTACTTAGAAATCTACAATGAGAGGGTCAGAGACCTGCTAAATCCATCGACAAAGGGGAATCTAAAAGTTCGAGAGCATCCGTCGACTGGCCCCTATGTGGAGGACCTTGCAAAGCTAGTCGTACGGAGTTTCCAGGAAATCGAAAATCTGATGGATGAGGGCAACAAGGCGAGGACAGTGGCAGCAACGAACATGAACGAGACGTCGAGCCGATCACATGCGGTCTTTACATTGATACTTACTCAGAGAAGACACGATGTGGAGACCTCGATGGATACGGAGAAGGTTGCCAAGATCAGTCTCGTCGATCTTGCAGGCTCCGAGCGTGCAACTTCTACAGGTGCTACTGGGGCACGGCTGAAGGAAGGTGCAGAGATCAATCGTTCTCTTTCAACGCTAGGCCGCGTCATCGCTGCTCTGGCAGATCTATCAGTGGGCAAGAAGAAGAACATGTCCATGGTGCCATATCGAGACTCAGTCCTTACCTGGCTGCTGAAGGACTCTCTGGGAGGCAACAGCTTGACCGCGATGATTGCCGCGATATCACCTGCGGATATCAACTTTGAGGAGACCCTGAGTACTTTGAGGTACGCAGACTCGGCAAAGAGGATCAAGAATCATGCTGTGGTAAATGAGGATCCTAACGCACGCATGATCCGGGAACTCAAAGAAGAACTGGCCCAACTGCGGTCAAAGCTCGGAGATGCAGGAGGCACGGGCGGAGGTGTGGCAGAGGAGCAATACTCGCCGGATACGCCTCTAGAAAAACAGTTCGTCTCGATTACTCAAGCCGACGGCACGATCAAAAAGGTGTCGAAGGCAGAAATTGCAGAACAACTTAATCAGTCTGAGAAGCTTTACCAAGATCTGAATCAGACTTGGGAGCAGAAGTTGCAGAAGACCGAGATGATTCATAAAGAGCGTGAGGCAGCCCTAGAAGAGCTCGGCATCAGCATCGAAAAGGGATTCGTTGGGCTGAGTACACCCAAGAAGATGCCACATCTGGTTAATCTGAGTGACGACCCTTTACTTGCGGAGTGTTTAGTATACAACATCAAGCCAGGCACAACGACTGTGGGTAACGTTGACTCGGCCACGTCCACAAGTGCTGAAATTCGTCTCAATGGATCGAAGATTCTTCACGAACACTGCACCTTCGAGAACATCGACGGAATGGTCACTGTGGTGCCAAAAGAGGGCGCCGCGGTGATGGTGAACGGCCTTCGCATCGACAAACCAAAGAGGCTGCGGAGTGGCTATCGAATCATCCTTGGGGACTTTCATATCTTTAGGTTCAACCATCCTCAAGAAGCGCGTGCCGAGCGAGCAGAGCAGAGTCTTCTACGGCACTCGGTAACAATCAGCCAGCTAGGATCACCTGCGCCTAGACCGGGTCACGAAAGAACGGCCAGCAAAGCTGAGTCTGAAGCAGAAGGCGACTATAGCAGGCCGGAGTCACCCATGCCATTGCAAAGGAACGGCCGAGATTCTGACTGGTCTTTTGCGCGGAGGGAGGCCGCTAATGCTATATTGGGTCGAGATATATCAAACTTGCCGGATGATGAGCTTGATCATCTCTTCGACGATGTACAACGGGCGAGAGCCGTACGAAGAGGTCTTCCGGAGAATAGATTATATGATGAAGAGGACATGGAATCTGTCAGCTCTTATCCAATTCGCGAAAAATATATGTCAAACGGCACCATCGACAATTTCTCATTAGATACCGCTATTACTATGCCCGGTACCCCCCAACAAGAGGGCGATGATGACGCAGAAGTGGCTGATGATAGGCTGCAGCTGGTGCGTGATGACATGCAAGAACAGTTGGAGAAGCAGAAAGAGGAACATCAAGAAAAGCTGAAAGTCGCCGAGGCATCTCAGGTAAACTTTGAGGAACTTCGAGCCGAGAAGAAACGTATGGAGGATGCTCTAAGGACCGCCAAAGACGATTTCCAGATGCAATTACAGCAGCAAAAGGAAACTTTCGAGACGCAACTGCAGCAGATGTCGACGGAACCAGCACCAAAGATGAATGAGCGAGGGTTCGTTGAGCTCAACGACGCCGAAAAAAGTATAGCCAGATCCGTGGTTGATCACTGGCGGCAGCGTAAGTACGTCCTTATGGCGGGCACAATTTTGCAGCATGCGGCGATGATCAAGGAGGCGCAAGTAATGAGTCAGGCTATGGACAAGAATGTTGTGCTTCAGTTTGTTGTCATTGGCGTCGGCCATACCATGGCTTCCTCATATGATCTTGTCCTCAACGGTATCTCAGGCGATGACGACGAAGTACTCGAAAGGGCAATGCGACCTTGCGTTGGGGTGAGGGTCATTGACTTCAAGAATTTGGTCATCCATCTTTGGTCTTTGGGCAAGCTTCATCATCGTGTGCAACGTATGAGACAAATGTACCAGTACATCGACCGCCCGGATTATCTTCAGCACTTTCGCCTGGAGAACCCGTTCATCGAGGCGTGTTTACCACAATACTCACTGATCGGCGATGCTATTGTACCTCTGACAGCAGTTTTTGAGTCCCGTGTTCAGGACTTTGCCCTGGATGTCATATCGACCTATACCCATGACGTTATTGGCATTATCAAGCTCTCTTTGGAACCATCATCAGCAGAGGCGCCTTCGTCGACGTTGAAGTTTAATGTAGTCATGCATGATATGGTGGGCTTTGCCGAGCGTGAAGGGACGGACATCCACGCTCAGCTTTGCGTGCCTGGCGTGTCGGATGAAGGTGGCGCCTCTACTACACAGATGATCAAGGACTTCGATGAAGGCGTGATTAGATTTGAGAGCGTGCACAGCATGAGCATACCGCAAAGCAGTATGCGAAGTTCCTCGCTGAGGATTTCCATATTTGCCAGAGTCACATCTATGCACCTTGATAAGCTACTCAGTTGGGATGACATACGCGATCCGGCTGAGCAACCTCGACAGAAGAGAACAAAGCATGCTCGGCTAGCAGAGAGGGAATTCTACACTGAGGAAGTCCATGACGTTTTCGCAAGAGTGCAGATACTCGAGCTCTCTGAGACCGGCGAATACCTGCCAGTGGAGGTAGTGCAGAATAACGACCATGACTCGGGCGCTTACCAACTTCATCAAGGCTTGCAACGAAGGATCGTAGTAAACCTCACGCATAGCTCAGGCGAAAGACTGCAGTGGCAGGACGTAGCATCGCTACGTGTTGGTATGATACGCCTACTCGATCCGTGTGGAAAGCTTCCAGACCTTGCCTCTCCAACGCCGGAGATCCCACTGAAAACCGTTCAAGAGCCTATCGTGAAGGACAACGCCAATGGAACAAGCAATGTTACTATCGTTGGACAATGGGACTCCAGTCTTCACGACTCTTTGCTTCTAGACCGGCCCACGGCGGAGAAGTACCGTATTCAGATGATTCTGCTTTGGGACGTCACATGTGCGCGACTTGAGAACCCCATGGTTTTCTCTATAGAGCAGTCTTTGCAGATTCGACCACGAAACTATGTTCGCCCTCAATCCATGTTTCAGCTTTGGAGCTCATCACGTGTTGTGCACTCTACTGTCAGTGTATTTAGCGTAAGCGTACGCCCAAAACCAGCAAAGCGCACTGCCGATCTCTGGCGTATGGACACCCAATACGACTATGTCAAAGGCGAAGAGCTCCTGATTTCCTGGTCACCCCGCGGTGTCTCCTTAGTGCTAGATTATATGAACGCGTGCAGACGAAGGCAGCGCGTGACTGAAATAGAGGCTACCAGGGGAGTCTTGAGCGGCCATACCCTTAGAGCCCCAATCAGTACATCGATTTCAGAAAAACCTCAGCTCGATCAGCGGCAGGCGCGTCTTATTCATAAGTTTCTAAAGCTGTGGGCCACCAAGAGGAACCTCGCCGATATCATCCTCAAGGAAAACACCAAGCCGCCGGCCAATGGCGCGGCGTTTGCATCTAGTGCAGATGATACTCTACCACCACGCCTCGTGGCAGAGGTTCAACCCGTTCCTAAGAATCCTTCACTTCTGAGGTCTGGATATCTACTCATGCCTGATGATACCAATACACGGTGGGTTCGGCGCTTCATCGAGCTGCGCCGCCCTTACCTCCACGTCTATTCGGTGCGCGAGGGTGATGAGCTTAACGCCATCAATCTCAGGAATTCGAGGATCGATCACCAGCCGGAGCTAAAACGACTACTTGAGACAGAAAGGGTGAGGCCAAATGTCTTCGCAGTATACGCGCCGCAAAACACTTACCTCTTCGCTGCGCGGAACGAAGCGCAGAAAGTGGAATGGATATTGAAGATCGACCAGTCCTACTTCAGCAGTGAGAGCAACTCCGGAGAGGAGGTATGATGGATATCAGATAAGAACGGGAAATCTTGCCAATCTAACGCTTCTTCTGTTTATGTATGAATGGCGATTGGTACATAACATGGTCTCTTCAGCATAGCCTGGCGTTCTTGGATTACGATACCCCTGGACACTGACGTTGATATCTTCTATGTAGTACTAGACCCTCAGATCTGGCTTGTGACATTGTGTATAGTGGTGGAAAATGCATCATCTACTGAACAGCATGCAGTGCCTTTCGCGGATGTGAATAGAGCCGGAAGTAGGCTACGCTGTTGATTCGACTTGATAGCCCGGCTTGTGACTTCACCCTGGGCTCCCACCGTACCAAGGACCTGCGCTAAGAAGTTTACTTCGCCAAACCCCACCAAACCCCGTAAATCATATTTGACCAGCCGGCAACGAAATCCTTTACAGCGACATCTAAGCGGCAGAAACTGTCAGATAACAGTATCGTCTGCAGCATGGCACCCGCATCACTCGCAGATCTTGTGTCTGCGCTACCCTCGGACGAGTCGTGGGGTCCTCCGACCTCCACAGACACAACGCTCGAGGGCGTACCTTATGCGCCATATTCGAAAGGGGACAAACTGGGGCGAATGTCTGACTGGACTTCGGAGGGAAAGGATGGGAGAGATGGTAGAGGTGGAAGACAGCAGTACAACAGGAATTACAGAGGTACTGTTTTGTTTGAGGAACGAATAGGCTTCAAGCTAATCGGTACGGTCTACTACAGATCAGCAGGTCTATGGCGCTGGAACCTCCTCCCTCTTCGCCGTCCAAGTCGCTGAAGACGAATCCTCCTTCTCCGTCGTCGACAACACCCGTACCTCAACAAAGACTCGTGGCTTCGGACGAGGTGGTGGTACTGTCTTCCGTGGTCGTGGCCGTGGCGGTCGGGACGTACGAGGCGGTCGGGGCACCTTTCAACGTGTTGGCGGCGGAAGAGGTGGTCAGGGACAAGATCGCTATTATGATAACCGCGGTGGTCGAGGGGGTCGGGGAAGGAGATTTGGGTGGAAGGACTATGACAAGCCTCAGCGGAACCGAGACTCGAGTGTCAACATCAAGCCGGATTGGCAAATGCTCGAAGAGATTGATTTCAATCGTTTGGCTAAGCTGAATCTAGAGACGAACGAAGGCGAGGATATCGACACGTACGGGTTCTTATATTACTACGACCGCACATACGACAAACCCCCTGTCAAGAATACCGAGAGGAAGTTGAATGTGCTTGATCGTGCGGCGTACAATGTCACTACATCGAGTGATCCGATCATTCAAGAGTTGGCAGAGAAAGACGAGGCTACGATATTTGCTACGGACAATATCCTCTCCATGCTTATGTGTGCACCACGATCAGTGTACTCCTGGGACATCGTCATCATCCGCCAAGGCAGCAAGGTCTACCTCGATAAACGTGATGGCGCATCGATAGATATGGTCACCGTAAATGAAAACGCCGCTGACGCTCCACTAGAGGCGTCTGAAGGCAATAAAGACACCATCAATAATCCGGGCGCTCTAGCGTTAGAGGCAACCTTTATCAACCACAACTTCGCCAACCAGACCGTCATGGAGTCCGAGACCAGCAAAATCGAGATGGCACATGAGAACCCATTCTACAATCCTTCTGAAGAAACCGAGCCGCTAGCCTCAAAAGCCTACAAGTACCGACGTTTCGACCTCTCTCTAGAAAAGGACGAAGATCCTCTACATCTAATTGTTCGCACGGAGATCGATGCAGTAGTGAAAAATAACATCAGCGGCGAAGATCAATTCCTGACCGTCAAGGCCCTCAACGAGTTCGATCACAAGGCACAGGGTAGTGGAGGCGCATTGGACTGGAGGACGAAGCTCACGAGTCAACGTGGTGCGGTCGTGGCAACGGAGATGAAGAACAACAGCTGTAAGCTGGCACGCTGGACGGCGCAGAGTATTCTCGCCAAAGCGGATGTCATGAAACTTGGGTACGCTTAGCAACCCCTTTTGTTTTCCCCATTTCAATCTCACAGATTTGTCCAAGACTAACGTAACGGCAGTTTCGTCTCCCGCGCAAACGCCAAATCTAACGACCGCCACGTCATCCTCGGCGTCGTGGGTTACAAGCCGCGCGAATTCGCCGGACAGATGAACCTCAACCTTTCCAACGGATGGGGAATAGTCCGGACGATTGTCGATATGTGCCTCAAGATGCCTGAAGGGAAGTATGTGCTGGTCAAGGACCCGAATAAGCCGCTGTTGAGACTGTATGAGGTGCCGGCGAACACTTTTGAGGAGGGTGATGAGGAGGGTGTTGTGGAAGGTGTGGAGGAGGAGGAGTAGGCTTGATGTAGATATGCTTTTACGGGCTCTTAGATAGGTTTAGCAGGTATAAACGACGGGTGAGAATTACGCTCATGCAGGCTCTTTTCTTTGCGCAGTATCACTATGTTTACGGAAGGAGCGCTCCTCGTCGCGGTACGTTAATGGCAGGACAACGAACACTCCCCATCATCGAAGTTTCATACCCAGATTTATAACAACAACACCACCGTCATACCATCACCATCACCATCACCATCATACCATCACCGTCATATCATCACCGTCATACCATCACCGTCATACCATCACTGTCGCCATCGCATCCATCATTGCGCCATGATGGCCATACCCCCGACCATCACCATCACGACAGACTGGCGTGCCGTTGCCCCGGTCTACGCTGGGGAGGCGCTGGTATTCCTCGGCCTGCTGGTGGAAATTTGGCACGTTCGGGCCATGATGGCCGATAACGTGAGCCGGCAGGCCGAGGCGGCAGAGCTTGATACGCAGCGACGCCGCCGAGCCGATGAGGCCGACGACGCGCGCCGGGTCCTCCTGGGCCCCGGGGGATTGGAGGGCCTCAGGGGCGCCGGGGCCTCGAAGGACCACGAGGACCTCAAGGTCCCACGGTGAGTCGGTATCAATTTATGACGGGCAGACTGGCTAACTTACGCAGGGCCGGCCAGCGCCGCCGCCGCCGCCGCCATCATCGCCGCCGCCGCCGTCAACATCCGTCCGGAAGCGAGGGCGCCCCTCCCCCAAACCGGAGTGGGATTCTTTCTTCGGCCGGTAGAGCCGGGCGGGGTGGGGAGGAGGGGGGTGGGGTGAGAGAAGAGAAGATAAGGTGAGGAGGAGAGGGGACGAGATGGGAGGGAAGGGAAGGGAGGGAGGGACGAGAGAAGATTGTAAGTACTCTCATTCCTTTCTTCAAGCATGAAGAGCTATTCCATCTCTCAAGCCCGGGGACCTTTATGTCTGTGCTTCGTCTTGCCATAACGATTCCTCGTCGTGCTACCAATTGGTTCGTACGATGAGGCGCTTCAGTCGTCGAACGCTGCCACGAGAGCTGGTTCTACCGAATAAATAGGATTAGTATTGGGTTGTTTGTAGACCATTAATATGTTTTTGGCGTTGGTATTTTCGTTAGGCCGATGATCTTAGGCTCGGCTGGACTTGCCTGCTTGTATTCGCTTGTAAAATCCCTTTGTGGCTTACCTTACCCCTCCATGACTACCTACCTTACCAGCACGCGCTCTTTGAAGAATTTCCTTAGTCAAGCACAGCACGACTTCCCCAATCCATGCACCGTCGATATATGTGTAGAACTTGCGCTGATGACGGCAGCTCCGAGCTATCTTGGAGGATATCGCTCTCTACAGAAAAACCGTCGCATTTCACTCTAGGCCGCTGACAACATCTCGCCAGGAGACAAATTCCGGGAGCCGTTTCCAGGGGCGCTCCACAGTCGGATCGTTAAAGATTACAATGACTCTTTCCAGGTACCGAATGTAGGCGACTTTATCTAGCCGCTCAGTCTGGAAGCTCAAGAGCCGCCCTTCGGGGTCAGGCAGCGGAACTGGGTGGAGGACAACCACTTGGCACATCGGTACTGAATCGGCAATGGCTATGAACGATAACGACACATTCATAACTTCACCTGCTATCACAGCTCTGCGGCAGGAGGGCGCAGAGACCCATGGGAGAGGAAAGATGGAGCGAACTTCCAGCAAGGACATACGCGAAGAACGAGAGGATCTCAAGGAGGCTGCCGAGCAGACACTAAACGTTATTCTTGACCTTAGCTTGGACGGTATTGTCAGATGGGTCAGCCCATCTTGGAAAGATGTCATTGGAACTAGCCTGGACTCGGTTCAGGGCAAGCCGATTGCGGATATCTTGCTCGAGAACAAGACTGTTTTCACAGATGCTATGGAGTCAATGAAGAAGGACGATTCGAGGAGCCAGATTATTCGGTTTCCCGTACAACTGGGACCGGCATCAGTACTCAGACCTGTTCCAATGGACGGTCCAATTGACACGGAAGAGGAGTACACCGATCGAGGAGAAGTCACCGAGCCGGACAGTACTCTGAGTCTTGAAGCTCAAGGCATCATGGTTTACAACCGATCCTCTGGCGGCGAAAGCCACGTAAGTAGATTAAGCAGCATCAAACCTATGTATGGATTTTGCTGACAATCACCAAGACCATGTGGATGATCCGTCCCTCGACTCAACCACGAGAAGTGACCATTGACCTTCCCGAGCTTCTTGTCGAATCTCTAGGCGTCGGAGCTGAGATGCTTGCTCACTACCTGACTGCACTTGCAGAAGTTGGAGCTAACGATCCTGGCAATCACCCTCCGCCTCTACCAGTCCTTTGTCGAATATGTGAACGTCATATAACGCCGTGGTGGTTTGAGAAACACTCTGAATTATGCCTCCAGGAGCACCGAGCGGAAATGGAAGTACAGCTTGCTCAAGAAGGCCTTACAGAGCATCGTAATGCTATTGTCAAAGTTTTGGATGCCCTAGAAGCTCGCAAAGGCCGCCCAACCTCAGGGGACTTTGCGGCAACATCAGCTGTCCAGGCCGAGTACAAAAGCCTACCAATTGGCCCATCGTCAAGCCCATCCTCGGGTTCCGGATCCGGCAGGGCATCGCCGGCAGCACCTCCCACTCGGTCTCGCGAACCGTCGGCCACTGGATTCGGGCATGCTAGAGCACGATCATTCGCTGTTCGAAGACCTCTCTCAAGGATTGTCGAGCTTGTATTAGATCTCTGCGATACGGCTATAGAGATCAACACGCCGGCTATCAAGGATGCGCGAGCCCAAGCAGATGGAGAGTTCAGGACCCAGTCTCCACAGTCCGAAAGTCGTATATCGCAGGTCCTCGGTTGGCAGTCCCCGAGCACAAATACTCTAGAACAGGAACAAGGACTTGCCGCCCTTTGCGCCGATACCGAGCAAGCAGCCAGATCAAAGGTAGAGGCCGTCATTCGATACCAAAGAATCATCGAGTACTCCGAACGGATCCGAATTGAGTTTAATATGCTTGTGCAAGAATGTATTGACGCTGCTATGCGAAAAGCAGCGAGAATCGCTGCTGGTGAGTTAAGTTCCTCAAGCGAAGAAGAGGACGAAGAGGAAGTAGTCCAAGACGAACATAAATCTGCGCCAGAAGCCGTGCCGTTCTTTCCTGGATCATATGACGGCTCATCCGCAATAGCTACGGCTATTCGAAATATCTCAGACCCTTCTCTAGCATCTCATTTCGGGAGAAGGCAATCTTCTGTTGCGGTGTCCACTGGGTCCAGCAGCCCCATGGAATGTCCAACGCCTCGCTCGCATGTAGGCGCCAGCAGCACTTTTGGCCAATCACAACAACATAAGCGTTCATCCATGCTGATAGGAAGTGATGCTGGTGATAGCGATAGCAGCTTACCATTTTCAATCTTGTCTGGAGTAAGAAGGACGGAGTCCCCAGCTTCGGAACATGGACTGAGCAGGACCACAAGCTCGCGGGACCGGCACAGGAGGAGCCTCATTCTACCGGGCCTCCCATCACCACGACGACAGCAGTCGCCGGCACGAATCAACCCGCCGTCTTCACCCCTCAAAGTCTCAAAACCTCGCCTGCCGATTGCACAGGAGACTATTCCCTCACCCATGACATCGCCACTGCTATCGACTAGTGAGTTTTCTTCTCCTCCTGTTTCAGCGCAACACCATCACCATCATCATCGCCGGCAATCGTCTGCTGCTTCATACGACATGATGAAGCCTCCAGTGTCACCACGCTTGACATCTGTTAGCCAGCCCCAAGAGCGCGCCGTACCACCGTCTATCAAGGATTTCGAGATCATCAAGCCTATAAGCAAGGGGGCGTTCGGAAGTGTCTATCTCTCCAAGAAAAAATCCACTGGTGACTACTTTGCTATCAAGGTTTTGAAGAAAGCAGACATGGTAGCTAAGAACCAGGTTACGAATGTTAAGGCCGAAAGAGCCATCATGATGTGGCAAGGGGAGAGTGAGTTTGTAGCGAAGCTTTATTGGACATTCTCTAGCAAGGATTACCTTTACCTTGTAATGGAGTACTTGAATGGAGGGGACTGCGCTTCTCTCGTCAAAGTCTTAGGTGGACTTCCCGAAGACTGGGCCAAGAGGTACCTTTCAGAGGTAGTCCTAGGAGTTGAGCACTTACACAGCCGGGGCATCGTACACCGAGACCTGAAACCAGATAATCTGCTCATCGATCAGAAAGGTCACCTTAAGCTCACCGACTTCGGTCTTTCAAGGATGGGTTTGATTGGTCGGCAAAAACGATTACTCAGAAGTCCGAACGAACATGCTCCGGATCTGCTGAAGCAAGGTCCTTTCGCTCGCGCAACTTCTATGGCGTCCTCCAGGTCAGCTTCGTTTGATTTGCAAGGGAATCATTCACCGTCCTCGACGCCAATGATGACCCCTGATCTAGGTGGGCAGCTCGGTCAGCCTTCGTATTTCAGCCTTAATCGTGACAGCTCGATGAGCCGAGAGCCCATAAGACGGACGTCTGGCTACCGGAGTGACAGTGGCGGCAGTGATACGCTGCATAACATGTTTCGGCACTTCTCACTGAGCGAGCAATCTGACTTCACTGGCCCTCAGCGGGGGTTACCCATCGAAGAAGAGACTTATAGCGAGGGCAGTGGCTCTCCAGATACCTATGCCCTACATTCTATCACAAGTCAGTCAAGTACAGGACAGCATCATACGCCACCTCAGCTCAGCATGCTGCCTCCACCAATGGCTCTGTTTGATCCAGAAGATCAAAATCGAAGGTTCGTCGGGACCCCTGATTACCTTGCTCCAGAAACCATCAATGGTCTGGGCCAGGATGAGATGAGCGATTGGTGGTCTCTGGGCTGTATACTGTTTGAGTTCCTCTTCGGCTATCCTCCTTTCCATGCAGACATACCTGAAAAGGTCTTCGAAAACATCCTTGCCCGAAAGATTGAATGGCCTGACGATGAAGATTGTCCTGTATCGGAAGAAGCAAAGGATCTGATCAATAAGCTGATGGTCATCAACCCGAGGGAGAGGCTTGGCGCTAACATCGCAGAGAAGTACTCGTCCGGTGGGGAGGAGATCCGGAAACATCCTTGGTTTGATAGCATCAATTGGGAGACACTCCTTGACGACGAAGCTCAGTTTGTCCCAGCGCCCGAGAACCCTGAGGATACAGAATACTTTGACGCTCGAGGAGCAACCTTGAAAGCATTCGCCGAGGAGCTTGAAGATCAATCGACATCCGCAGCTGTTACTCCAGGGGCTGACTACCCAGAACGTCCACACGATGCTCTTTCCCGAGTGCGCACACAGGTCAATTCCATGAAGCGTGGACTTATGCCTTTGCATATTCCTGCTCACGTACGCGACGGTAGAAGCAGACGTCTTAGCGAGCCTGTGGTTGCTGACGATTTTGGCAATTTCGCATTCAAGAATCTGCCTGTCCTCGAGAAAGCAAACAAGGACGTTATACAGAAACTGCGAGCAGAAGCTATGCAATCTCAAGTCAAATCCCCCGCCAGCGCTACATCTCCTGCCAATAGCGCTTCTTCGCCATCCCTGGAAGGCAGCCCGCTTCTTTCCATGCCCCTCAAGCGAACCCTTTCGGCAAACAAAGGCGGTAATAGGCCAGCTTCTCCATCTAATCTGGGTCAGGCAAGCTCTTCTCCACATCGAGCTTCACAGCCCTCTTCGCCGCTCTTAGTTTCATTTACAGCGGGATGGAACCATGAACGCAGGAAGACCTCGAGCAATTCGTCCACATTGTCACATCATTCAACCAACTCGCTGCAGGCCGGTAACTTCTTTGAAGTGCCTCGACTACCCACTAGCTTGTCGGTAGGTTCAGCAGCGTCATCACCTATTAAGTCTGCGAGGATCCCAGTACCGTCGCAGATTTCTCCAGAGAAAACCATGATTGCTCACCGTCAAAGCGGGGTTCCAATATCGCGAGCAAGGTCGCAAACAGTTGGCTCACAGGAAGGAGAACCTCAAGAGAGCAGACCATATTCGCATCACAAGCGACGAAGCCAGGTCTTAGACCTGTCACCTTCATCATCAGATAACGAGGATCCAAGGGCTAAAGCTCTTCTAAGAGTACAGAGACGAAGACAAAGTTCTAGGCGTATGTCACAGATCAGTCTAGCTGATGGACCAATCTTTCGACCTTTAGATGTCTTGATCTGCGAGGACCATCCAGTCTCACGGATGGTGATGGAAAGGCTCTTGGAGAAGCTGCGCTGTCGTACTATTACCGTAGGGAACGGATCCGAGGCGATGAGATACGCCATGAGCGAAGTACAGTTCGATATAATCATGATGGAAATCAAGCTTCCGCAGGTCAGTGGGGCGGATGTGGCTCGTATGATCAGAGACACTAAGAACGCCAATACCCAAACACCGATAATTGCCGTGACTGGATACCTGAAGGAACTTCCGCAGACTCACCATTTTGATTCGCTGATCGAGAAACCGCCCACTCTCATGAAAATAACAGAGGCCCTGTGCAACCTCTGTCAATGGAAGCCCCCACCACCAGGCTATAATCTAAGTCGGTCTCAGACCGTCCCCCAGTCAAGTCTTCGACGAGAGTCTCTTCGCTCTGGGGATAGCCCAAGTTCGAATTCTTCTGGCTTTGCGCAGATGCCGGGAAGCATATATCACGGCTCGAGTCGGGAGGACTCCATCGGATCGAGCTTCTTCGGTGACGTTAAATCCACCGCAAACGATGACATTCCTGTTATCATTAGTAAACAAGCCGTAGATGACTGGGACGGAGATGGCCTGGGGATCACTGAAGAGTACTTGGAAGAGCCAAAGGCTTTCATACATCCTGGGCTCCCACATTTGATTCCAAATAATTCTGCTCCGCCTGCAATGGGCACAATGACACCGAGAAGGCAACGGTCCGCGGAGTCCGTCAAGACTAGACGTGAATCCATCGAGAAGAAGAGACACGAGTGCGCCGAGTCGGGCGATGATGAAGACGAAGAGCTTGGAGATATGCAAGTACGAACGAGGAGCCCTCAACATAAAACACAGCGAGGCTCAAAGCTTAGTACTGAGATGATGCGAACGAACAGTCGTGGAAGTGTGATTTCTGGTTCTGAACAGGCTGTACTGAGGGAGATTGGTCTCACTTCAACACCATCAGTCCTGGATAATGCAGTGCCAGAAGATGAAGGACGTCAATGTACTATCACACCACCGGAAATCTTTCCAAAAGCGCCAGGGAAAAAGGTCGCCGTGATTGACATGGATGCCACGCCGAAGCCTTCTACGATGCTAATCTTGGACACTGATGAGGATCCTACGCCTCGACCACCGGCATCACCTTCCTTAAGATAGCACTTTTCATTCCTGTATATCCCAAACCTCAAGGTTTAGCGAGCATAGTATAGTGATTCGGAGTATGCTAGGGAAGTCATTCCAACATCTCCACGTTAGTTGTTTCATTCCCCTTGATAGCCGAGCCTGTCCATGTCTAATATTTCCTTTGTCGCCGTTCTTAAGCGATGGTGTCTGGAGAAATCGAGTTCACTGGCGTACTAGATGGAGTGGCTGGTGTGCTTCAATTGCTAAGGAACATGGCCTTATGTTCGTTGCTTCTAAGAATTCGCTCTTCTCCCTAGTTGTACATATTGCTCTGTATATAACTTTCATAGGGTAGCTCACTCTTGACGGGGCCCATACTTTATTCGGACTCCTAGCCGTGTCATACAAAGTATATCAATCACTCAGGCTCATTGGAACTGCACTGTGTGAACACGTTGCAGGTTTGTCCCATTATGAGAAGCTAGAAAGAATGACACTCCGCATGTCCTGAAGTCTTTGTTGTAACAGAGCCAACATTTGGTGGACTCTCATGCAGGGTCTCAGGTAAAATTGATCTTTGATGTAGCTGCAATGGAAAACCAGCAAAGACTGATGTTCAACAGATGTCCAAAATTCATGCCGAACAACCTGCATCTACATACACTTTTAAACAAAAAAAAATGATCATTAAAATCTGTTTATAAATGTAAAAGTTATATTACTTTAAATTAACAGACAGTAACTTTTTAATAAAAGTGTAGAGCTGAAGGTCTGAGGTAAAAACAGAGTAATTTAACACTTTACTCTGTGAATTTCATGAGCTCTTAACTAGTGAATATATTTCTAATGTATTATGTATTATAAAATATAATACATACCTCAGTTGATCTTTTAGATTTCTAGATGTTCCGTTGGTCTTTTGAGAAACCCTGTCAAGACCAACGGAGGTATCCTTGTGACCAACCGGCCCTGATCGAGATATTTTACGTAAGATAGAATTTCAAGAGTTGACTCTTACTTTCTATCAGATATTATAAAAGCTCAAGGCTGATTACTTTCTATGGCTTATCAATGTTAGAACACTTCAAGAAGACACGGCTGGGTTGCCTTACCTTATCCTTTAGTTGTATTACCATCATCGCACTAAACAAGATTCATTCCTCGTTCTCTTAGCTTCGATCTATGGTTTCACCAATCATTCAAACGACTTTTTCACATCATCTTTCAGTACTCTGCACACTCAAGGTTGGCACATCTTTAATTTGCTTATCTTTCACTCAACATGTTTTGACAGTTTGGTTAGTTGCCTTTGTAGTACAACCCTCTTAGTTACTTCGACTGAATCTGGTGGACTTCCACTAGTAACGACTGATCTCTGCATCAACAGTGGGGTGTTGGCATCTGGGGGCCACTTAGCATGCCGATTGATCTTGACAAAATGTGCAAAACCATTATATCACTCAAAGTTCCCAGTTTCTTGCAACATATGAAAAGACATACATGGTCCATGGCTTCGAGCCGAAAAGACGATAACACCACGTCAACATTTCAAGCTCTTGACGCGAATGGCGAGCTCACGGCAGCTTTTTCGCCAATCAGTCAGTTACCAACGGAGCTTATGGACATGGTCCTAAGCTACCTTCCAGTAAGCTCAGCCATCGCCTTGAGGCGTTGCAACAAAAAGCTATACATCAATGGCGCGCCGGAACCCCTGAACCGGCTACACTCCCGCCTTCGCAGCGGCGACGACCAGGACGACCACCTGTCGCTGCTGTGCCTTCTTGAACGGGATTCCTCAGAAAGGCCAGTGTGCAACCTCTGCACAACGATGCACGAAAAGAAATTCTTCGATAGCGCAGAGATTCTCAAACCCCCTGCAGAGCGCCGATGCAGAACCGTCCAGCTGTGTCCGCATAGCAGCCTGACTTTCTCTCAATATCAAAAGATTGTCTCCAATTACACTAGAGACTCCCCAGGACTTCAAAACCCGCTAGATTGCACGTTCACAACCTCGACAACCAATTCATCATGCCACTTGTGCAAGCCCATGATGGCGTGGGATGAAGAGCACTGCGAGATGAAGTGGTCCTACAACCAATTCTGGAAAAGGGGTCTGTACCTCCACACCAAGTGGATTATTGCCTTAGGGAGACTCGACAGTCTCACCTTCGCTCGGTCACCAAATATTGGAGAGTGGCACCTCTGCCCGCACATCACCATGGAAGATTGTTGTTTCTATTTCTGCAGAGTGAGGGAATGGGCCAGACCGGGGGCGAGGGGTTATCATCCAAATTGGCACAAACCCCGGAATGGAGGTGGATGGAAGATGCGGTGTAAACGTTGTGACACTGAGATATACACCGCTCCAGATTGTTATGGGTTACATGGACAGTTGATAGAAGTTAAGAGGAGGTTTGGTCAGGGAAAGGGCATAGATGATGCGATGTGGACACAACAGACTATGACACACAACTACTGTGCCATGCAATAACATGTAGAATTTCAGTTAAGAATTTCAGAAATCTGTTTACATACTTATAATCAGACTTTTTCTCTTATATCTGAGTAGACAGATCTATTGATCTATATGAACTCTATTATTTCTGATATCACAGATTATTAATATTAAGCAGATATAAATTCTACAAACTATACGGTAAGAATCTTAATTTCTATATTAAACACTGTTTTGTGTCTCAGCATCGGCAAGTTGGGAAAGCAGCTCAAGCTCAGAGCGGCAAAATCCAGCTCAGAGCGCTCAGAACCAGCGATCTCATGTTTCAGCTCAGGGCCGCTCTGAGCGACCTAAACTGTCACCTAGTTATTGCTGAGCGCTCTGAGCTGATTTATCACTATTAGAGCTTTTGTTTACTTTACTGACTTAATTTTCATAATATTGATTTAATTCTAATGTCTATATAATTACAGCTAGCTAGACGGCTAGAAAGGACTCATTGCGACAGCTAGAAAGGACTCCATGCAACAGCTAGCTAGACAGCTAGGAAGGACTCGATTCGACAGCTAGCTAGACAGCTAGGAAGGACTCATTGCGACAGCTAGGAAGGACTCGTTGCAACAGCTAGCTAGATGTGTATGGAGAACTCAATGTGACGGCTAGCTAGCTAGCTATGGAGGACTCAATTCGACGTGTAGGAAGGACTCAATTCGACGTGTAGGAAGGACTCGATTCGACGGCTAGCTAGCTGGCTATGGAGGACTCAATTCAACGTGTAGGAAGGACTCAATTCGACAGCTAGCTAGCTAGCTATGGAGAACTCAATGTGACGGCTAGCTAGCTAGCTATGAAGAACTCAATGCGACGGTTAGCTAGCTAGCTATGAAGGACTCAATTTGACATGTAGAAAGGACTGAATTTGGCAGCTAGCTAGTGTATAAACACTGTTGCTATAGACAACAATTTATTGTAACTCAGCTAATTCAGCTCAGAGCGCTCAGAGCTGAATCATTGAGCTTTAAGCTAGCTTTGAGCTGGAAATTAGCGCTATGAGCTTAAAAGTCTGTGCTTATGTTTGTAAGCCACCTCTTAACTTGCTGATGAGCTCAAAGAAAAGTGAATTGAGTCTTAAAAATGCAGCTAAGATTTAAAATTGTCATTTTAAGAATCTCACTGTATAATCTGTAAGCTCTACATCTGCTTAGTATTAATATTTTGTGATATTAGAGATAATAAAGATCATATAGATTAATAGATCTGTCTACTCAGATATAAGAGAAAAAGTCTGATTATAAGTATGTAAACAGATTTCTGAAATTCTTAACTGAAATTCTACATGTTATTACATGACATAGTAGATAGATTGCAGTAAACTGAATTAACTTCATTATGATATGATGGTGAATATAAAGGTAATAAATGTTGAACTTTTTGGTTGTGACAGATTTCTTTAACATAATTGTCAATTATGTCAGTTGAATGACTCAACTTAAAGATAGAGAAGATGACTCTTCTCAGCTGAAGAGTTTAGATAAGAGGGTGCTTGTGACTTCATGCTTGAAGCAGAGGAAGATTTCTCACTGCACAGCAGTCTACCTCAGAGATTCTGGATATTGTCATTAGTTATCTCACATTCACTTTGACAACGGCCTTGAAACTAATCAGACACCCAGGACATGTTTCAAACCCTATGTTCTCATTGATATATATACCGATATTCGCCAGCAGCTGTTTTGCAGCAAGCTGAAGTTACCAATTAGTGCTCGCAGCAGATCGGAAAACTAGCAATGGGTGGCTACTCTACCGCCCTCTTGTATTGCAAGTAAGTCAACAACATCATGAAAGAGACAATAATGCCTGTGGAGGTCTCTAGGCATCTCAATTATGACTCCTTGACCAGAAAAGTAGGATATAAAATAGACCGTTCGATCGACCAGTCTTACGGAGTTATTGCCTAAATTGATTGCCACGAAATGCTGAACGGTAGCTTGGAATTCGATTGATCATTTACTATTATTGCTTGGCCATCATGTGCTGACAATGAGGCTGTTTTGGAAGGGGTTTGAGTTGCAACGCTTTATAAAATGAATATTCAGTCAGTTTCCGTCATGGGAGCAGCGGATTCGAATATTCCAGACCCTGAATGACTTTCTAATATCGCTGACGGACTGGAATGAAGCTGAGAATATGTGTCGTGAGCCGTGTGTGTTAGGATCTATTCTAGGTAGAGCTCAGCATATCTCCGGCTCGTTGAAAGCCATGCTATATGAGGATGACGGTAGCTTAATGGACGAGCTCCCGCCGCTCGAAGAGCTCAGACGTAAAAATGCTACTGCAGCAAGCCACCTATCGCCTCGGTCACTCGGAGAGAAAGGCCAGTACCGGCGGCACATAAACGCTTCAATAACTCCCTCGATGGGCCGCGAAAGAGAATCAAGGGGCTGCGCAAGTACTTCCACGCTGGGTCCAAAGACATCCAGGACCCACAAGGTACAGATCAGGCGGTCGCCCGTGTGCACATTTTGAGCGTACGGATGCTGCTGATTACCAAACATGTGTGAGCATGGATAAGATCTTATCATTGTTGTTACCTTGAATCTATGATCGGCTGCAGAATAGCGAGATGGTGAACCATAGTGTCCCATAGTGACATGCTAAAACTTCTTGAAATAACAATGGTGTGCGTTGCAAAATGGCCTCGAGCTTCATGGTACAATGATGGGCTTCTTGGCACGATGATAAGTTTTGTGGCACCACAATGAGCTTCGAGGGATGGCGATAGACGACTGCAGCAAGATCTCTAGTATTTGATTATGTAATCTGAAATGCTCAGCACCATGGCATACTGTACGTAAAACCTAGCTGTACATATATCTTCCATCGCACATACTGCTCATTACTGCGTCTTCTTCTCCGCCCTTTCCTCCTCCTGCTTCCTGAACCACTTCACCGACCTCACCACCCCCTCTTCCAATCCAACAATCGGCTTATACCCCAGCCTCCTCTTCGCCTTGTCAATATTATAGTACCTCGTCATACAGCTGTACCTAACCTGTTTCCTAGTCAGATTTGGCGTCTGCCTGAATACCCAAAACACCCAATCTAAAATCGTTGCAATTGCCAAGCCCCAGTCTTTCTGGATGATCCACACGTTCTTGGGCTCGGTGGTATCACCGGCGGCTTTCCAGACCATACGCGGGAAGTCCCAGAAGTACACGGGGGAATCGTTAGTGATGAAGAACGCTTCGCCATCTACCTTCTCGTGATCTAAAGGCGCGGTTGAAAGAACGTGAGTGTTGAGGAGTGCTACTGAAGCTAGAATGTGTGCATGCGCAACGTTACCGACGTAGGTAAAATCGAAGAGATTTTCGTTTTCGCCAAGCTGGAATCTCGTTTGCCTCTTTTCATATGCTTTGAGCATGCTGGGAATGGCCTGGACGTCGCCTTCGCCAACGATTCCAGCGGGTCGGATCGATACCGTCAGCATCTGGCCAGATTTGCGGTTTGCTTCCAAGACTATCTTCTCTGCATCGGCCTAGAAACCCCTACAGTGAGACACGTCTGCACATTCATAATGAAGATACAACGGTACCAACGCACCTTGGTCTCCGAGTAATACTCCTTCTGCAACTTCCCTCGAACGCACGGCCACCGCTCGTCCGCATTAACCAGATCACTCACTGTATCGTGGACCACGCTCGCACTACTCGTATAAACAAACGCCTTCACTTCCCTTATCCCCGCAGCACACTCCACCAAATTCCTCGTCCCTTCCACGTTCACCCTCCGCAACAGCTCCTTACTGGTCACCGTTGGTGGCAGCGCTGCAGTATGTATTATAACATCTGGTTTGACTTCATCAAAGATCTGTCTTATGGCAGAAACTGATGTGATGTCCGCATCATAGTAGTCCACGCCGTCAAGGCGATTGCGCGTCGTGCGGTCGAGGACGAAGATACGTGCGTCGTAGGATTCGGATAGCTGTGAAACAATATGGTGGCCTAGAAATCCGCAACCTCCTACTACGACGACTTTGCCGAGAGATTTGGAAGCTTTTCCTGAAGCCATTGGAGTCCTGGTCCGAAGATCGAGTGAACTCATCGACTGTAAATAAGAGGTGAGTATATTGTCGCGACTGACGTTCCTTTGGAGAATCCGGGGCGACCTTGCGTTAGGGGCCCGGCCAAACTTTGCCTCCGCTAGCTCGTACTTTAGTTTTAAATCGCCCAGGCATACGGCCATAAACATATTCATCATATCGATCACAGTTTCTGTAACATTACCAACTATAAGCAGTGGGTTTTATGTACTCCGAATGGGTTCTGTGTACGCCTCGCGCTCCGCTATGCTATGCAGCATAAGAAGTACAAGTTGATCAATGTGAGGTCCTCAGCACGCCACCTTGAATGGTGAAAGGGGTATCCCACCTTACTTCTTACGCCACGAAACGCCAGTAAGACAAATGCAAGAGCAGTACGAGAGGAGCTATTCTCTGCCACGAGACAACACCTACTCCGTGCTTCTCTGGACAGCCCTTCGTAATCGCCGGTTATACATCTTCTTGTCGTCGACAGATCCCCAAAAGAGCTTCCCAGCCTCTGGATTGACCATCGTCCGAGGATCGTACGGTGGTGATTCATCTTCGAGTGCTTCGATCATTGCCTGAACATGAGATTTGAGGTCGCCATGGTTGCCCGGAAAGTAGCAGAACACGCCATCCTTAGATACACGGTGATGAAACAACTCCGTCTCGAACGTAGCTCTTGGCTGCTCATCTGGAAAGCGGGGACTAACACACATTATGATCTTGAACATTCCTCCGTCAAGTTGGGTCATTGGCCGGCCAAAATAAGTAATCTGCCAGACGAAAGGATTTTCGTCCACCAGTTCGATGTCAAGGGTGACACTGTCGTTTCTCTTGTAGCTTTCGATTATCTGCTCAAATTGGCGTTGGAGGTTGACCGCAATGCCTGATTCTATCTGTTGCAGGACGCGACCCTCATCAGCCCAGCGCTCCGTCTCGCTGTCTATGGTTGCTCGGATTAGATTCAGTCTCCGTCGCAGCTCCGGATAGTTGAATTTTCCATCCATACTGTTGCCAGCTCCTTCGAAAGGCATCTTCTTAAAAGGCTCGCTCTCCTTAACGTTCTTCTCCGCTTCGGTAATGGCCAGCACATATGAGTCATAGTACCACAAGAAACGACGCTTGCACAAGTCCATAAATGGATCGAAAACTGCGTAGGGCTGATCGAGCTGCTCGTCGGCATCCATCTGTTGGTCAAGAAGCTTTGGAGGATCAACAGTGCCATCAGCATGAATGCCAAGCCACTCCTCAAGGCGCTGAATGACAGCAATACGGAGCGTTTCATGGCGGATCAAAGGGGTCATTAGCCACTTCGTGCCGATGGACCCAAAGATGCAGGTTCATCAGGCTCACCTTTGCAACGTAATTGGCGATGTTTTTTTGGTCCTCCGAAGATTTGGCGTCTTCAAAGCCAGGCTCGTTCTCGTAAGGGTTAGAGGACATGAGACTCTGTATAGAGATCAAGATGGACTCAAGACCTTGAGCAGACGACCATTCTTCCCCTGGTTCACCCCTCCAGGTCCTACACATGTCGTAAAGTCAGCGACGTTCCCAAGGCATTGAATTCAGTCATTGCATTACCCTAAGATCGATCTATGAGTATAGGAATTAGCCACCTCGACCTAAGTCACATTCTACAGGCACTGGGGTGGTCTTACAAGCAGACTTTGCCTTGAGCATAAATATTGGGGTTGAAGCGGCACCGCCCTCCGTTCGTGGTCGTTGCTGTCACCGAAGGAGCTCTGCCAGGGTATTCTGATGACCGTCAGCTTGCAGTCTTTATACGGTACACCTCAGGCCTAATCCACCCTTTGGGAATTTGACCGCGAACTGCCATATGTCTTAGCAGGTTCAACTCTGGAGATTTGACATTGCACCAACTTCGAAAAAGCCGAACTCATAGGGCGTATCTGGAGGACCAATGATCAGGGCTTTGACGTTTCGAACGTCCACGTCCTTGCATGCGACAGCGAGAGCTATGCATTACGCAGGATGTCAGCAGATACAACCTACAAATTGTAAGTTTCCCGCGCGCATACATAGATTTGAGTCCCTCTGGATCTGGCTGATCTCCTAAAAGAAAAGGGTTTAGCCTAAATCGTACCACAAATGGACCAAAGTGAGGTCCTACCCGTGTGATACGAATGAGAGCTTGGTTCGACATGGCGGTCGAATTCTAAAGAGACAATCCTGCACTTCGTCAAGGGAAGGAGTGGATGCTCTGAAAGATCATCATAGACATGAGCGCGGATCCTGCAGGCAGTGAATTACCTAGAAGTTTCACAAAGCTACGACGCAGCTCCAGGCAAACACCACTACTATTCGCTAAGGTACCCTAGTTGAGAGATAAGCGAGCGTTAGGCTACCTGCAGCGCCTACCTAGAAAACCCGCAGGTACTTTTACTTTGTACGAGTACACAGATGTAAAGGGCTTAATTATATGTACCTAATGTCATAAAGTACCTGGATGCCCAGTCGGCGTGATGAGGACTTATATGAGAGCCAGAAGGGGCTGCCAGTTTGATACTTAGGGATCGTTGCCATTAGGTCTCGAGTACTCGTACTAAGGTACCCCGGTGATGCTGAACCCAGTGGCAAGCCGCAAGAAACTGTGTACGACGAGTAGGTACTATTGTTTGCATGTGCTGATATCAAAAATGCTTCTGAACCAGGATGATGATGATGATGATGATGATGATGATGATGATGACCAGGGAACATCCCTTTTTATGACCATGTATCGTGCAATTTAGTGCTGTCCGCCCAGACACCTTTTCTTCCATGGAGCGCCAGGTCTAAGGTAACGTCTTAGCCACCCAGTCGAGCCAGCCACCCAGTCGAGCCACCCAATTAGTCACAAACATCCTTATCAACATTGTCGTCCACCCCGTCGTCGCCACACATCCACAATGGCCTCAGATGAATCAATTAAGTCAATTCCTGATATTTCCATGCGATATAGCCTAGCCTTAGCTGATTTGAACAATGATCCATCAGTTTCTCTTTGTGAGATTGCTTGAATCTATGACCTACCTTGATCTACTCTACAAGCTCATTGAAAAGAAAGACAATCAGCAAAGGTCTTTCAGACAGATCAACAACAGCTGTCAGTGCAAGAGAAGAATGCTCTAATCTGATGAATTGATACTATAACAGCTTGAGGGTGACCTTCACAGATTGAACAGCTGAAATTTATGACAAAGCATCTAATGACAGTCAAAGGTGATCTGAATCCTCTAGAACAACATTGGTATAAGAATTTTCTGCATTGACATTCAGACTTTAAGACACAGTATAGCTGCAACCTCAATCAGGATCAAAAGAATGCTGAAAACCTTGAAATCATTCAAAAATGATTCAATTTATACAACTTCACTTGAATTCAGCATGGTATTTTGAAGTCAAACATATACAACATGAATGAAAAGAAATTTGCAATGAGCATCATAAACAGCTTCAAAGTTCTAGTACAACACATGAAAGCACAAGCTTTCAGTGTTCAGGCTGACAATCAGAACTGAGTGTTTCTCATTAAGTGTGTGTTTTTCAATGACATCACTCTTTCACCCTACTTCATTTTCAAGAGCAAGCTGATACAGCAGACATGACTGAACTTTATTAAGAATGATCAGACTGTTTTACAAGTCAGTGACAATGGCTGAACTATCAATGCAATAGAGCTTCATTGACTTGAGGTCTTTAATCTACACACTAGAATTCACACTCAAGGCACTCATCAACTACTAGTACTGAATGATCATGAAAGTTATGTCTTCAGTGACTTTATTCAGTACTGCTGTGATCACAGCATTGTGACTTTGTGTCTTTCTTCACATTCAACTCATTTGCTACAGTTATTGAATGCTGAAGTCTTTGAACCTTTAAGTAAGATCTATAAGAAATGTGTTCATCTTCACTCATGTTATGAAGCTGTCAATGTTAACAAGCTAGACTTTCTACACTACTATCAGAAAGCTAGATTAACAGCAATCACAACTCAGAATGTTTTAAGTGCATGATGAGCTGCAGACCTTATTCTGTACAATTCTTTTATTGTTACTTCAAAACTACCTTGACTGAAGACCTCACCCTATGCCTTCTTTACAAATTTCAATGAAGTTCAAGTCAACATTGCTGTCACACCTAGTGCAGCAACTCAAATCAACCAGTTTGTGAACAAGATTCTAGCAGGTATAACACTGTTATTGCATACACATGTCTTAAGCCTAAAAGACACAGCTCTGACAGCTGTGACAAATAAAACAGTTCTACAGTGAACTAATCAGAAGCTGCTTAACAAGCAGAAGCAACAGCAGAAGAAGCAGTTATAAAGAGGTGTTGAAAATGCCTAAGTTCTTACTGTTAACAAGAGTAGAGCTATAATGCAGAAGACAGAGAAGAAGGCAAAGGAATTGGCTAATAAAACAGCTAGATATCATGCATTAAGGGGCAAAGTTGAATTTGTGAAGCTGGTTTGAAAGGAAATGCCCATGGATAATTCAGTTTTCATGTAATTAGTCTAGGGGGGTGGTAATCTCAATAATTCAAGGTGTTTTGACATGGGCTAATTAAGCGACAGCGAGGTGGCTCGACTGGGTGGCTGGCTCGACTGGGTGGCTAAGACGTTATTGCCATTGCGTTCTCGACCCCGCTTCCGACAGGTCACGGGCGATTATGCTCGATCTGACGGCAATATCAGACTGCTCGTTATACAAGTATCTTTGCTTCTGCGCTTTTCGTCTTTCCCATTGGCACTCCTTGGCTTCGGTGTGTCTATCTGTCTGTCAGGTTCCGTAGAATGATGGAGTCAGATTCTTTAGTCGAACCAGAAGCTGTGTTCGGAGGAGTCTAGGAATCCGTACCACATATGCCGCCCTGAAGAGACTAGAAAAAATAGATTCGAAGCATTGAATGTTTTAAGATGTCTTTGGCACTGTTGGAGAGATGGTTGAGATGATGTGGTTGTTTCAGTAGTGCTTTACTTTAGAGGACGTAAATAATAAACACTACGGGCCACCAATTGCGGCTCTTGCCCAGCTCATCCCCTACGTACCGCTTGTCCCCACAGAGGAGAGAGCGCAAAAAACGGCTTTACTGAGCATTCCTCACCAATTTAGTACTTCGTACCCACTACCACTGACAAGCGTCAAGTACACCGTTCACTCTTTAACAGGTCTATCACACAATCAATCCTGGAAACTCAGTCGCGGGTTGCATATACATAACGCGCGGTGCATTGCTTCGCCTCCCTTGTCTCTCCTCGGCTGTCATTCCATTCGACATCGGATTTGCACCTACACCAGTGGAGCTTGCCAGCATCCTACCACATCACGCTCTTTACCGTACGTCGAAGCAAAGTCTGTTTCTAATTCCGTCTTCCGTGGGACGTTTCAAGTCCTGCAGGGTTCAACATTCAGGAATTTACAGCCAGCGCAACCACGAAGGACGAAGTGCCATATCACTTAATGAAAAAACAGGTGCTTAGGAGTCTTGGAATATTGAGGGTACGCAGGTCGACCGACGTTAACTTGGCATTCCAAACAGCATACGCCGTTCGTTTTCGGTAACTGGCAGACGCTGAGCGCCCGTCGGCATCACCATATTCACCTCCCTCTGAACAGCTCAAGAGGTGTCCACGACGCTGATATCGCATATCAGCGTTCGTAGCGACTGCTTCTCCATTGCTGTCGCACCCAAACATTGGTTGCGGCGCCGCAAGCTACTATCTTTATCGGGCTGGATAACATCGCCTGAATACACCGGGTTTGCGGGCTCTCGCTACCGAGCTCACCTACGACATAATCGTCTGCGGATTCATACTAAGCGCTGGGATATAAGGAATAAGCTGGAGATTAGATCTGGCCCACGTTGACATGAGTCCTCAATCGGAGGGCCGACCCTCGATAGATGGCCGTGCTGGTGGTGGCGTCAGTCTTACAACAGGTGGGGCGGATCAGCTGGAGGGCTATAATTCCAACACTCCATCTACGCTTCCCCGAAGCAATGGTTATGATGCGCAAGATGGTCAGATGTCTAGGTCGAAATTTGCAGGCCCAGCCGCAGGAAACGGAAATGATAGTACACACTCAACGCCAGCAGATGGTCGAATCGGGAGAGAGAAGGAATATACGGGGAACATTCCTATCAGGGATCGGTCACGGACAAATGGTAGCGCTGGTGGGAAGACGTCAAGTGGCACGCTGAGGCTCTGCAAGAAATGTAATGAGCCTTTGACCGGACAATTTGTTAGAGCACTTGGCGGAACGTTTCATCTGGACTGCTTCAAATGCCGGGTAAGTCTTGTGGAATCCGGTCAACGAATTTGATATACTAACAGCGTGTTTTCAAGGATTGCGGACAAATTGTAGCTTCAAAGTTCTTCCCAGTGGATCATGAGGACGGCGACGGTCAATATCCACTCTGCGAGACTGACTACTTCCGACGCCTTGACCTTCTTTGCTTCGAGTGTGGTGGCGCGCTCCGAGGCTCCTACATCACTGCGCTTGAGCGCAAGTATCATATTGAACATTTCACCTGTTCCGTGTGCCCGACAGTCTTTGGCGCTCAGGACAGCTACTACGAACATGAAGGGAAGGTCTACTGCCACTATCACTACTCTACTCAGTTCGCGCAACGATGTAATGGCTGCCAAACGGCCATTCTAAAGCAATTTGTGGAAATTTTCCGAAATGGTCGGAATCAGCACTGGCATCCAGAATGCTATATGATACATAAGTTTTGGAATGTACGCCTTGCTCCCTCGGGCACAGACGGGACCGAGCGAGAACAACTCGACACCGATGCGACAGACGAGGAGCGTACTAGGGTCCGAGAGGACGAAGAAAAAATGGAAGAGAAGGTATACAGAATATGGAGTGTGCTATCTACGTTTGAAGAGTCATCAGCTGCTTGCATATCCGACATGTTGCTTCATGTCAGCAATGGAGCTTACATTGATGGAGTCCTGGTTGCCAAGAAGTTCATTTGGCATGTCGACATTCTATTTAGCGCAACCGATAGACTGCACCATCTAATAATGTCGGAAGGGATGAAAGGTAATAACTCTTGCTTCCTGTCTGTGCATAGTCCACTTGGTGCTAACGTGGGCTTTAGAGCTGTCTTACGGAAGGGAAGCGAAGCTATTGTGCAAAAAGATAGTTGCTTTCTTCTCTTTGCTGTCAAAAACCCAAGAAACAGGTGTCAGAAAGTTGGGTGTTACCCAAGAGCTACTTTCGCTCGTTACAGGTCTTGCCCACTATCTAAAGCTATTAATCCGGATCAGCTTACAGGGAGCGTTGAAACTCGAGCGCGAGCGGAGCAACACAGAAGGGCTACACCAATTTCTAGATGAGCTGAGTGATCTAAAGTCCGTCAAAGACGCCGAGAAGTCGTTAGTTTCAACAGCAGGCGTCTCGGGGCTTGCAGACCAGCGTTCAGATCTTTGCTTCACCTGTAAACGACCTATCGATGACGAATGCATTCGGATGGGGGGGAGACGATGGCATTGGGGTTGCATTGCCTGCGCAAACTGCGAAAGGGAATTAAGACAGGATTCAGAGGACGTTAGGTGGAGCGAGCGAGACCAAATGACCCTGTGTCGAGGATGCGTGGAAGAAAGAGGGCGGTCTTTCGATGTGGAGGCAGGCTTTGAGCCTGTCACGAGGCTTCAGCAATATATTTATCTTCTTAGGGTGGCTCTTGCAAGGCTTTTGTCTGTACTGAGATCTGGAGGAACGCTTCCTCATACTTCTGGTGAGCACACTAGAGCCCTTTATGCTTATGCTTACTAAACCTTATTTCAGACGATCCGAATCTATCAACATACGACTCAAACGAAGGACATCGGGTATCTCCAGCTGACCAGCTCGAACCACCACTGCTAAGATCGAATACCCGATCGAAATCATATGGAGGAACATCTGCCGAAGAACCAAATGGCTCTTCATACGAACAAACGCTTGGTGATATCAAGAGACTCCGGTCGACGAGAATGGACAAGCACCTTTCTACAACCATTAGAAAAGCGCGCACATCGAGGATTATCGACGGACCAGAGGGGAGGAGCATACGACCAGGCTCGGCTGGCGCAGATGGCTCAGATCAACGAAACCATGGGTTTCAGATAGTAGAGGATAGAGATGCGAATGGCGAAGCCATCACCGATCTCACTTTCGGCGACGAGGACGCGTTGACGTTGGATGATATTCCTAGAATCGTTGCTGCTGAGCAGGCCAAAGAACAACGGCCAAATGCTTACAAGCACGCGCGGAATCCCCTCTTTGGATCCGGCAGCAGAGAGCCCAAGCTTCTAAATGGCCACCAGCGAGCTATGTCCGGCGGCCATGAATTAGACAGGTTTGTCGCAGGCGAGCCATCTCCGCAGCGCGTCAAAAAGTACTTCTCTGAACTATCGGCGCTGGAATACCTCATCGTCCGTACTGTTGCGGTAATGTCAATGGAGCCTCTTATGGAAGGCCACTTCAATATGGAGGAACTCCTCGGCCTGATTGAGTCAAGGAAACCAACATTCTGGGACAAATTCGGCAAGGCGTTCAAGAATGATCGGGCAAGAGGAGGTAAGAAGAAGGGGGTTTTCGGAGTTCCCCTGGATACACTGGTCGAGCGAGCTGGTGTCGAGTCTACTTATGGCGTTGGCCCAGGCGCTCTGCGAATACCAGGTTTGATTGATGATGCCATCTCTGCGATGCGACAGATGGACATGTCTGTGGAGGGTGTGTTCCGAAAGAACGGGAACATCCGGCGATTGAGGGAGCTCGCCGACCAGATCGACGCAAAAGATGGCGAGGGCGTAGATTTGACACGCGAAAACCCTGTTCAAGTCGCCGCCTTGCTGAAGAAGTTCTTAAGGGCACTTCCTGACCCATTGTTGACTTTCAAGCTCCACCGACTGTTCATCACTTCACAAAGTACGTCTACTCAGTCTTCGTACCGTCCATTGGACAACGCTGATATTGCTGTAGAATTCTCAGATGAAGACAAGCGGCGGCGAGTGTTGCATTTAACTTGCTGCCTGCTGCCGAAGAGTCATAGGGACTCGCTAGAAGTCCTGTTCTCGTTCCTGAATTGGGTAGCGTCTTTCTCCCATGTGGATGAGGAATCAGGGAGCAAAATGGACGCTCACAACATCGCTACCGTGATTTCTCCAAACATCCTTTCTTCCAATAGCAAGACACCGGGCATGGATGACAGCTTCCTGGCAATCGAAGCTGTACATTCGCTAATTGAATGTAACGATGCGATGTGCGAGGTACGCGATATCGATTCTGGCTTGCTTAGTATGTTGCTAACTTGTTTTATAGGTACCAGAGGATCTTCAATCTATCCTTAATGACTCTTCCTTCTTTAACAACAGCTCTGATATTACTACCAAGGAGATTTTGAAGCGCTACGGCGACATCTTGAAAGCCCCAGGCCCTCAACGTATGGTCGAGAACGTCGACTCACCTCCCCCTCGCTCAAAAGAAGGCAACAACAGCCGAGGTGGTGCACCAAGAGCTACACGTATCGACACCGATGCCCACCAAGCCAGTGCTTGGCAGAAAGAGAGCTCAGTTCGACATGTCCAAGAATCCACCGGCCCTCCATATGCGGCCAATAGTAATCAAACACCGTCGCAGAACCAGTTCGAGTTCAGTAATTCAAACAGCCCCTACAGGCAGCGTGCAGGCAGTAGTGATGAAATTCAGGAGGGAAGCCATGGCGCGACCCCGAATCGACAAAGCTACCGGCATTCCGGCTGGGGGAAACAGCAAGGTCAACCCGGTCCGATGGGTGTCACTGGCGCGGGATAAGTCCAATCATCTGCACATTTCCTGTTTCTGCTCCAAGTTTGGCATATTGCACTCTTCGTTTGCGTCCTCTGCAGTTGTATATCGCAACGATCGCCAACCTGATCGTGACGTCTTGACCGTCAGGTCCCGGATGCATCTTCTTTTCTGCTTCTACCACATCATTCGTGCTGCCGGGGCGGGGCGTTTTCTTCATTCACTCTGCCAGTCAGATATCTGCAGGGGCACGGTATTCATCTCATTTGTTATTGAGACTTTCAGGTTTGGATGATGACTTTCTCGCATTGGACATCGGAGTTGAGAGGTCGGTTGGGGATAATTTTTTCTTTTTTCTTTATAGCCGCTGACTTCGATCGGTATGAAGGTGTTGATTGGAATCCAATAGGGTAGATTCGTTCTAGTACTTGAGACCATTGGTTTGAGAGTCCAATCCAGGACCATTCCAAACTTTTCATAAGGGAGAACGCTGCGATTATTGGTGTTGGGTGTCACAATCACTGATCTTCTTCACTGCATGTCTGGAGAAATTCTCCACGTTCCACAACAGATAATTTTGCGCATCCTCTGCTCTAAGATCGGACCTGTCTACCCTGGGAATATCCAGAAACTCCTGAAATGCACCAAATTCCCTTCCCTGTCCGGCTCCGGACCGGTATATCCCCAAAATCCACTGTTAGTCAACGCATTCCACCATCCAAAGCTCGCTTTAGCGCAATCCTATCCAATCGTGCAAAATGTCCAGCTTTTGCAACGTTCAGGACAGCCGCACAACCACCTGCCCACCCCCATCGACCCACCGCGCCCCAGTTCCTTTGACCATCCTCTCGCTCGCTATGAACAGCACCATGTAGATATGTCCCACGACTTCGCCCCAGCAATATACCTTTAGCACATCTCGCTGTTCTTCTTCGTTTCTGCTGCCTTTGCCGGTGCCGTTGCCAATACTCTCCTCGTTGTCACATGTCGACCAATGGGATGGTGATGGTGAAGACGCTGGAAGATATCCTTGAGTCCGCCATTCACACCAGACACCCCACCCTGCTCTCCCCTCGCCAACGAAATCGGTCAGGAACTTCCACATTCTGACTCGTAGGGCGGAGTGGAAGTGGCTGCAGTTGACGGCCCAGTAGCCGCGTTCGAGAGGGCGCAGCGGACGGGTGGTAGAGAGCGGCCGGTATCGGTTAGTGAGTTCGGCGTAATGGGCTAGAAGGGCGAGGGAGCGGGTGATGTGTGTTGTGAAGGGTAGGGAGGCGGTGGGTGGTGGTGGCGGGTGGATCGTTCGAAGGTGCGACGGGGTGCAGATTGGAAAGGGTGAGGGTGGCGGTGATGATTGGGGTGCATCCGGGAAAGACGCGGCGGAGGATGTGAGCTGGGCGGGAGTAGCTGAAGCAAAATCTGCGTTGTTACTGATGGACGAAGCGAGTGAAGTAGATGCGGATGTAGCGGAAGGGAATGAAGCCGCGGATTCAAGACGCTGCCTTTTTGGTGGTGGCTCCTCGAGAGGAGGATGCGGCGCCTGGCGTCTGCAGATTGAATGTTCAGGAGATGGATGGTATTCTGCTGGGATCAAAGGCTGAGAGTCTGGTACCACGCTTGAAGGCGTTCCCCAGGAGTCCGACTGTGTACGCCGGAGGTGTCTTGTGCCTGTAAAGGGCGGAGTCGCGGCTGAGGGCGCTGTCCGAGGCCTCTCTTGCGATGAGGACTGCAGGATGGGAGAGGTCGCAGCACATGGGTTTCTCCCGGCCTGTCCTTGGTCATTTGCAGGACGATGCGACGCTGATTGAGCGGTGTATCTGCGCGTACTAAGCCCGTGTTGACCCGTGGTATTCGCTGTAGCCTCAGCCTGTCTGATTCTAGATCGAAGAACGCTATGTTTGCTTGCGGCCTCAAAGCCCAAAAATGCTCGTGCTTGCTCCCTGTAATTGGCATCGTCTTTGGCGCCGCTGGGTGCCGAGATGTGGACGAGGATCTCTATATCCGTCGCCGAGCTGTAGGTCATTATGAGCTGTGGTCATGTCGCAGGTCTTTATAAAGCAATCGTAAAGCTGCAGGTAATGGCAAGGTGTTGTAGGAGTCATGAGCTCTAGTTGGAACGGTTAGTGCCATTACGTGCAGAGAAGGACATGAGCAGGGTCAGACGCACCAAGCGGCACAATCCCGTTCCCATCAGAGCTGTCAATGCAACGCCATAACGGTCAACAACGGGTAGGAAAAGAACGATGGCGGGATTTAATGCTAAATCATGTTGGGTCCTGCTGCGGCTCTACAGTCGCTTGTCGGTTACGGACCAATGATAACCAGCGCCGTTCAGCCTTGAGCCGATCAATTCGTCTGGACTCTGGAACCCCTCGAGAAGCGCCCCATTCAGCAGTCTCCCGACAATCGTGTCCATCGTTCAACTAATACTTATCGCCGCTGTCAATCTTGATCTTCAACGTTCAATTGGTGTTCCAACCAACGCAGCGAGTGCTGTGGATCACCCTTCAAAGCGATGCCAAGCTCAACCTGATCGCCCGATCCTATCACTCCGCTACCGGGCCTGCCTTCATCCACATTGAACGCACGGCAGCAGGACGTCAGAGCTCTCGAGTGACACGACATTTCGTAGAGAAGTTCTGCCGAATTACAATCCATTACGACACCTGCCGGAGGGCAGAGGAGCTACCTTGGTAAACCTTCCCGCTGAAAAAAAGGAGATCAAAGGTATTCAGCTGCGCCTTTTGACACGCAAGTCACATCGACAGGGAGAATTAGGGCTGAACACCGCCAGCTTGCATCTTCGAGCGCGGCTACTGCTACGAAGGAAATTGCAGATCTTCCTCGTCGACAATTCCATTCCTGACTAGAGGTACGCTTCATATTTCATCACCCTCATCACTCAGTGGTCGCGTAAAACTTTCGGAGTATCTCAATTCTTCGACTGTCGAACTCAGCATTTCCGTCTTGCTCGAAGTGCAACGATCAAGGTGCTTCTGAGGTCATTTCCTATCCTATGCGCATTGGACGCCTACCTAGGAGATTTCCTTTGAAGCCTTGCTAATCAGGAAATAGCAGAAAGACCCTTCGATTCTTGTCAAACCACGCACTGTTGGTCTAGTGTTTCCCACAAATCAGGGTAGAAGGGCTCCTTCGGGAGCGTCGTTATCGTGTCATGGCGATGACATCTCCTATCGACTCCGGCATTGGCAGCGGTGGTGAAGCGTATGGTGAGTGTTGATAGGATTTCTTGATGACCGCCAAGATCTTTCAGACTCTTTTCCAGCACGATAAGCTAGTTCCCAGATGAGCTGAGCACGGAAGATACTTCTTTATGTTCGTCGAACCTTTGAACTTTATTGTTTTGATGCTTCTAGTTAATGGGGACACTTGCACCCAAGTACTCAACCGTTCCACTCACGGCTCGGCCCTTCTCCGGCGACACACCATCAACCTCATACTCTGCGATGAATTGACGATGATAGTGCAAACACAGCCAAGATACTGCGTGCTGGTGGTTAGGCCGCATCTGAGCTTAGCGAAGCTGTGATGTTCGCTATCGAAGTATTCGATACGAATTGAGCTTCGTACATTGCGAAGTTGGATAAACGGATCCCTGATCCCTTCGCTTCTGTGTCTTTGTCTTGCGCATCAGCACTAAGTATTCATTACCGAGCACCTTATAAACGTACCTTTGACTTTCACAAGTACAATCTCAATTCGACCAACCGCTGACGTTTCACGCCTTATACTCCTTCCTCGAATCCACTGGGCGGCCCGCACCTACTGTGAACACTTCAATGTCTTCTCCATCTGGCCCTTTAGGTCTACACAGTAGCGTCGAGAGCTTGCCTGGGAGGATTTCGGTGGAAGGAAGTCTGGCGTATGCTCAACTACAGCCAGTGGAGAATCTAGTAGCTCAAAGAGTCCACTACATATGAATCTTGGTTTCTTAAAGAACTTGACAGAGAAGAAGACTACCAGAGGTTTGTAGCGCTGTTGACCAATGATTCCAACATCAACCAATAACTGTAACAGATGGTCAAACACCCAAAAGGAGAGGACCTAAACCCGATAGTAAGCCGGCCTTGACGCGGAGGCAAGAGCTCAACAGACAGGCACAGAGGTATGTGCACCGCGAATATTCGTGTAGCTCATGTCACGGATCCCTTTCAAGCTTGGTGCTAGAGCAAATCTTCTGACCCACGTGTTGCAGAACCCACCGAGAGAGGAAAGAGGTATACGTCAAAGCCTTAGAAGGTGAGGTTCTCCGCCTGAAGGAGACTTTCAGCACCACCGTGCGAGAGCGAGACGCCGTGGCTGAAGAGAACCGCAAGCTCAAAGAGCTTCTCCGAATTCATGGCATTGCTTTCCCTGGCTTAGACTCACAAGGCAACATCAATGGTGCCGGGAGAGGTGGCAGCTCGTATGGTAGTATTTCCACCGGCAGTACGTCTGCAGGCTACGCCATGAACCAGGGTCTTAGTCCACCTAGCACAGTTGGACAAGGTCCGACTCCACCCGCAGTCTCGGACAATCGAGCAGGCAAAGAGCTGAGGCCCGGATCTCACCCCACACAATACTTTCATCAGCAGCAGAGTTTGGATCATGACCAGATAGGGATAGATTTCGTCCTGACGTACGCTGGCCAACAAAACACAGCACCTCCTGCCCACCCCACCAATCAATAATTAATATACCGTCGGCTGACTCGTGGCATCGAGCAGTCTCGAACGCCCTTGCATGGACCACATACAGTTTCTCTGTGTGCGCTCGCAGCGGGAACCCGAAGCCGAGATCACCGGTCACGCATTGATGGCGATTTGTCCGCCCGAAAGCCACATCATCAATCACCCCGACGTTCCGTATCCGCACAAGACCTGGGATGTGCCACAGGTGGATCTGTTGAAGCTTTTGGATCTGAGTGCGAGGTTGCCGTTGGACGGAGAGATCACCCCCATCATGGCGTTGAAGATTATCAGGAACAACGAGCGTTATGCGGAATTGACTATACGAGATTTCGAAATCCTGAAGGATGATCTGAAGGCGAAGATCAGATGCTATGGGTATGGTCTCCTCCTTTCACCATCTTCGAAGCCCAGTAGGAGATGGACCGCTGACTCCATCTTTCCGCAGCTTCGGCGCCGTGCTTGAAGAATTCGAGGTTCGAGATGCTCTTAGCAGCGTGTTTGCGACAAAGATCGAGAGCTACGCCGCCTTTTATTGATATAGCCTTGCTCTCTCACTTCCCTTTGGGTCGTCCGTGTCCCGAGAGCATTAGCGTGGGTGGACTTCACGGTCATTTCGTGCTATTGTGTAGTCCTTCTTGTGCTTCTTATTACATAGCTTAATTTAATGAGTATTGATATACGGGTAATAAGCTATGATGTATGACGCATTCAGCACACGGATTGACCCGTCTTTGTGTGGTGGCTTTTGTGAGACCGGGATGGCGATACTATCGTACTCTATCACGACATGCGTCTTGTTGTTTCCCATAACTGAATCCTTGTGTTCTTTACGTCATCGAGCTTTGCTGCTTCGTAGTGATAATCAGAGCAAGTGATTTTTTCTCCAATTCCGGGCTTACAGACACAAAATCTCTTCGCACTACATTTGTACGCCGAACAAAAAAGCACGCCTACTGTAGAGGTCCTGCCTTGATACACTCCCAGGCCTTGATAGATGCTATGGACTCCATTACACCCCACAAACGCCAAGAATACATACCAGAAAACCTATGAGCTTGCCCAGCTGACCACAACCGCCTAAAGCGCGTTCAAAACGCTCTGCACGCCCACACTCCCCGCATCCTCCCTCCTCAACACATACGGTCTCAAATCCGCCTTTTCAACCCCCACCAACGCGCTCCCACCCCTCAACCTCTCCCTCAACGCCTCCGGCCCTATAACGAACAAACTCCCAATCTCGGACAGTATCTCCAGACTAGGCAGGAAAGAGCCGTCGAGCGGCCAGCTGCGGAGGAGTTCGGTGTATTTGGTCATGTCTTTGGTGACCATGAGGCCGCCGGCGGCGTTGACTTGGAATTTCTTGAAGTGCTCGAGGAGCAGGCTGCGGAGGCCGAAGGCCAGTTCGCTGAGGAAGGTGGTGAGGTTGAGGCCGTCGAAGGCGCGGGAGGAGTGGGCGTGGAGACGGGTGAGGAAGGTGAAGATTGAGAGGCATGTCTAGAGAGTTGATAGGGTTAGCTAAAAGTGGCTTTTATGGTCGATTTTGAAGACTTACAGGGGTTTGGAGCATCTCTAGCCAACTACCGCCGCCGCTTAAAGCATCGTCCCGGGGTCTGAAATCGCTCTTTTTTTGGTTCGCTAATAGCTTGCTTACCCAGGCCAATGCGACGTCGATCGTGCGTTGCATGATGCTGTTGACTTTCTCTTCCATCCTGTTGACGGCGATGTTGGTCGTCTTCTCCATGTCGCGGCGAATGGTGATGTTTGATGCTGCCAGGGGAATCAAGACAGTGTTGATACATGCGATCATTAAATGCATGATGCTGATGGCGGGCCGGAGGTTTGGGAGATATGAGAGATCAGGTTCATTCTTAGCAGCCTCTTGGGAAACCACAAAATCGTTGGCACTGGACAATAAGAATCAGTAAGCGGACCAGGTCGCAATGGTAGACCTTGACTTACGCATCTAAGGCGGTCTCAACGTAGATTTCACCCATGTTCGCCAATAGTAGGTTAAGCAGCGCCGATACATCCCTCGGTGTCTCGCTGCCCCCACTCAACTCCAGTCCTCTGCCCACACCCTCCGCCAACCATTTCAGCATCCTCTTTGCATTCGGTACACTCAGCACACCATCTTGCTCCGTCACTTCTATTTCATTCTGCTTCTTGGCACTGTCTGCATCCTTCAAGCCAGCTACTCGGAGAAGCATCGCCTTTTGTGCAGGGGCAAGATCAGATGAGTCGAGTCGGTCAATGTAGGCATCCCGAGCAGATGCTAGCATTTCACTCCCGGACTTTGCGAGTGATGCCAGGTATGAGGTTGGGATCTTCCTTCGCCGAGACTGAGTTGGCAATGTAAGCAGGTTTGCCTCAGGGTATGGGGGGACTTCGAAACATTACATGATAGATGGTGAACTTGAACAGCAGTGACGAGTAGAGCTCTTCCAGGTTCTTCTTTTCCCTCTCAATGTAGGACGAGCCGACAAAGTAGGGTACAAATAAGTCGTCGAGTTGTTGATCCAGAACCAGCGTGATCTGAGAGGAGATAGGTTCTGGATGTTCCGTCAGACCATGAGCCTTCAAGTCATCCACTAAGTTGTTGATGTAGCTCCGTGCTGCCTGTAGAGAACGCAGAAAAGCCAGTGAGGAGATGGTATTGGCTTTCTCAAGCACCATCTCCAGTCGCTGTTGGATGGATTGCTGAAAGACTCTCTGCAAGAATCTTCCAAGCACTTGCTCATGGTACGGAAAGGCCCGCTTGATTATGGATGACTCTTGCTGAACCACTACTCTAACCTCGTCAACCAACGACTGTAGACTTGGTTCCACCCCCGGTGGTTCCCCATCTGGGTCGGCCAGCCGCATCCATGTCTCTGCATCACCTCCGACCTCCTCTGTAATGAGCTGACTACGGTCGATGAAGAATTGATGCTGGTTGACAAAGAGTCCGACAACGCTCGCCCCGCCATTAAAGTCATGGAGTACATTTGCGCATTCCCTCATGCCATCGAAATTCGCCCTTCGATAGAACTCGTCGAACTGCTTTAAGAGATCCTTCTCGAGCGTCTCGGAAAACTTTTCGATGATTTCTCTCGTGCTCAGGCGTTTGCCTCCATCGCCATTAACTCCATCGTCGCCGTTGACAGCTTTCCCATTGCCGTTCACATGGCTCCAGCTGTGAGGGTCCAGGCGCTGACTGATCTTCATCAATTGCCGTGTAATATGTGCGCATCGTACTTTGCCATCCCCACCACCTTGTCTTCTTACTTCCTCCAGACTCGCGACCTCACCTCGCTCATTGATTTCCAACCAGCATTGTATCAAGAACTTCGCATCTTCCGCCCTTGTTCTCTGTCTGTCCAGCTCTTCGAGTCTCTCCCCGATCTTGACTGCAACGTTCCCCCCGGGTTCTAGATTGTCATCATTGGTACCGTTGAGTGAAGTGTCGAGGTGCTGAAAGGAGTCTATTGCCTGCTCAAGCTTTCTGCCGAGCGTCTCAATGTTCTGTGTATGCTGTGCTTCAGCACGACGCACTGCTCCGGAAAGCTCATTCTCGCGTTGTTCGAGATCACCAGACAGCTCTGCTAGTCTATTAAGGGCATGTTCAAAGGCTCGAATGAAAGGTTTTGGGTCGAATGCCTGTGTCGAGGGCCCAGACCGACGATAAGCGGGTACTGCACTGTCCGACAGAGACTCCACGAAGTCCTTGACTATGAAATCTCGACTGGAGAAGTTGTCTAGCGTGAAGCTGGGGCCTTTCGGAAATATAGACCTCCCTGACGACGAAGCTGTCGCTTGCGACCCTAGAGATGACGTGTCTGTTGTCGGCATTCTGGAGTTCTCGTGGAGTTGAATAGCTTCACGAGAAGCTCCACCCGGCCTCGGAAAAGCTTTGCGAGAACCAGAGGCACGACCTTGCGGTTTCTCCTCCAATTTTGATTAGATTATGTGGTGTACCTCTTGATAATTCGCAAAACCGTGACAGATCATAGTATCGAGCTAATGTATTTGGACTACACATGCGCAGAAGAAGTCACAATGTTCCAATGAGGTGGCCGACCAAAATGAGCAAGTCAGTGACAATGCTCTATAATATTCATTAGACCTTGGCGGCGGTGATGCCTCCGAACCCGCTCGCGCCGGGCATTCAGTCTGCTGTATTCCTACAACATCCTTTTGTATCGATAAGCTTTGTAGCATTGAAATGTTGTTGGTGCTCTTTCAGAAGCCTGATGTGACTGTTAAGGGCAACCCTATGCAACAGAGGTGAGAGAAGTTGAGGCTCTGGTTGATACATGTTGAGGCTCCGTAATTTTGTACGTCACCCTCAAAGGAAGAAGCCGCAACGCGTAAAACCCCAACGGAAGCAACCTTAGAGGCTCAGGAAAGTTTTGTGCTGTATCTTAGATAGATGTCAGTCATGAATTCTTACTAAGTGCTTCCCCTTCAACATGATCATCTGAGGACTCAATCCCGTCTATCGTCCCTTCGAAGTAAAAGCACTTCAGAATGGTCGCAAGCCAGGACATCCAGGTGTACCGGCGAGATGTGCACAAGCAAGGTCGACCTTTGACTCCTAAAGCACGCGAAGAACTCATCAAGCCATACCTACCTTCTCTTCCACCTGCTTCATCTCCTCGGACGGCGAAACGACGAAAGCTTCAACCAATCCCGACGTTCCTCAAGACCCAACTCCACCTGCTCGTCTTCACAATCATCCACACGATTTTCTCTCTGTATATACGATTACGACAGACCTACCATGCAATAATAGACAGGATCTTCGCAATCCTCTACTACCATCATCGGGCTCCGGAGCTCATACAGAAGGATGTGCGAGGGTTGAGTAGGTTACCGGAGCACCTGAGTGTGATACTTAAGTTGAGAGACCAGGATAGAGGAGGTGCGGCGTTGGAAGGACTGGTGGACGATGTGGCGGAAATTTCAGCCTGGTGTGTCTGTGTGGGCATACCTATGTTGAGCATTTACGAGAAAACAGGTAAGGTCCTTCGAACATGGTCAAGGACGGACAAGTAGAATCTTGGAGTTTAGAGGCTAACAATACTCAGGTATTCTAAAGGGCTATATACCAACTACCCATCGAACCATCTCTTCCAAATTCCACGACTACTTCGGCCGCCGACGCCCCTCTCTACAAATACGCGCCCCTCACATGCCCTCCTTTCTAAACGGCGACCTATACGAAGAATCCCGTTCACCTCCTTCAAACAACCCCAGTACGTAACTCCAAACTTCCACTCACCAACAAGCATTCAACCACCACTGACTACACACCTAGACCACCTCTCCATCCTCCTCCTCTCCTCCGAAGACGGCCGCTCCACGCTCGTCGACCTCACCAAGACCCTCACCGAAATGTCCCAACGAAACAAGCTCTCCCCCACCGACATCTCCCTCGATCTCATCGACGCCGAAGTCAGCGAGAGCGTCATGGGCGAGCCGGATCTGCTGGTTGTTTTCGGACCGAACGTGGAATTGCAGGGCTATCCGCCTTGGCAGCTCAGGTTGGCGGAGATCTTTCATGTGCAGGATAACACTGGCGTTGGATATCAGGTTTTTCTGAGAGCGTTGCATCGGTATGCGAACGCGCAGATGAAGTTTGGGAGATGAGTTTGGAGGAGTCATGAAGTGGTAATTCAATTGTCTCGATAGGAGGCACAAGATAGTCAATATACCCAGTCGGTCAGTGAGTCAGTGATCAATGTGCATATATTGCTGCTCATGTTTTGCCTGTCTCGTGTGGCGGACCGATACTTTGCAACCTTCAAACGCCGCCGGAAGGCAGGATCTGATAGACCAGACCTCGATTGCATCCCGTTACTCGAATGAACCCTTGGCCCGTCCAGTCGTCGAGTACATGGAATCACCAAAGCCGCTCATATACCCATCGCCGATGTTCCGTACTCGTTCCGTACTATCATGGACTACGGTCCCCTGAAAACCATGGCGACCCTTCAAATCACAGTCAGACCCTCAATAGTACGTGCTATCACTTGCGTACGCTGTCCTCGCAGCAGGAAATGCTCCCGGAATCTCCTTGACATTTTCATCCCCTACATCGCTACTGTCGTCCCCGTCCGCTCCAAACACCGGATCGCCAGGTTGCACGGGCGCTCTCATCCTGGCTAGAATGTCCTCATCAAGACTCGGAGGGATGTACGGCTTGGGAGTATGTATTTCTCTTCCGGAAGGCATGCTGGCGATTAAGGGATCTGAGGGGGGTATGAGTTGGGTGTTTATCTTCAGATTATGTTAGCTAGCGATACAGTACGAGTAGATTGTCGTGCGAGAAAGGACTCACGGTGTCGTTCATCTTAACCCACTTCCTCTCCAACATCTCCACCACCCTCCCCTCCTCCATCCTCCCAGCATCACCCCCCCACTCGGCCCCCTTCTCAATCCTCCTATCCTCCCTCTTCTCCGTCCACTCCT